>Ga0070735_10000328_pt1 | contig 54798 bp, 63 predicted proteins | sample Coa_R1_FD_66443 | JGI IMG/M metagenome (GOLD analysis project Ga0070735, IMG submission 66443) | Surface soil microbial communities from Centralia Pennsylvania, which are recovering from an underground coalmine fire - Coalmine... | ecosystem: Environmental > Terrestrial > Soil > Unclassified ... | reverse complement strand
GCCGTCAAAGTGGATTCTGTCGGCCGAATAGACTGTGAGTTTGATCTCGCCTGATTTTGTGCGAAGCCAGGTGATCCTATTGCGCACGGCGACTCCTTGCCGCAATTGCTCCGTCATGAATATGCGATCTGCCGGGTCGCACCACATGTGCAGTTCGTGGACTGTGTGGCCCAATACTTCTGCCCGGGAGTAGCCGTATCGGCGCTCGAATGCCGAGTTCACATCAACGAATCGCCCCTCTCTCAGGGTTGTGATCGAGAACGGAATAGGGCTGGAGCGGAAGACTTTCTCAAACTTGTCACTTGAGGCTCCGGTGTTTTCCTGCACCTCTGCCAGCGCAGTTTCGGCTTCCTGAAGATCAACCAGGCGTTTGCAGTTCAGAGCCATACATGTCGGCCGTTGAGTAGAGGCGAGCGTTTTGAATCGCCGCCGCGGCAGGAATCGCGAGTAATTCAGCACGTCGGAGATGGTCTTGGGTGTAGCGATTCGGTTCGGTGTGTCCGATCGAGAGAAAGCCCAAGTACTCATCCGATGCTTTGAGGGGCACCGACAGCCATGAACGCAACTGGCTGTGGCCCGTGAACGTTTGCCAGTCTTTTTCTCTGCTTGTGTCAGGAAGAAGGACACTGTTTTGTTCTTCCAGGACCCTTTTCAAAAATGGGCATTCATCGGCAATGAGGGTCAGCGGACGCCCGGGGCGATATTTCGGTAAGGCGTTCGGCTGCTCCGGGACTTCTCTCTCCCCCAATGCCAACAAGTGAGGACCGCCCTCAGGGACGATTACGCGGGCCGAAGTGTAGGGGACCAACTCTTCCAGAGAGCGCAGTAATGCCTCCATCACAGAGTCCATGTGGAGATCTTGCGTTAGAGAAAGCGTTGCCTTGCGCAATGCGTCGGCTTCAGCTCGTGCCGCTTCCGCGATCTCTAAATTCTTAATAACCTGATCTTCTGCGTGCTTCTGTTCGGTGATGTCCTGGGCCGTACCGACCAATCGCCATATCTTGCCGGCTGCATTAGACACCGAGACTCCATGTACACGCACCCAGCGAACAGCCCCATTAGGAAGAATGATTCGGAATCGCTCATCGAAATTTCCGGTCTGCGTGGCCTCGTCCCGTTTCGCCAGCACATGCGGGCGGTCTTCGGGATGGATCACTTCTTCGTAAGAGAGAGGATTCTCTATTAGGCTTCGGCGCGAACGGCCAGTGATGGTTTCGTATGCCTCATTAACCTCAATCGCCTTTTTAGACTCTGCGTCTATCATCCAGAAAATCTCCTGAATGTGACTTGCCATTTGGCGATAACGTTCTTCGCTCTTGCGGTGCTCCGCCACACCCCGAATTAGGAACCAGGTTCCGGAAAGGATAACCACAACGAAGCCGATGGCCTCGATGGAGATCATGAAGGAAGGCAGTGGCTCACCGTGAAGCAGGGCACGAATCGCGATGAAGAGAAGAATCGCCGCCAGAAGGGGGATCCCCATCGAAAATGCGACTCGGCCATATTTCCTCGGCCGCTTGGGCGTCTCACTGAGGCGGAAGAGGCCTTGTGGAACCATAACGCTGGTCGCTGGCAGTATTCCCTGGATGGCAACACACTAGCCGGCCATTGGCGTAGCCTAAACTATAAGCCTGTGTTCTTCTAGCGAGAGATGTTCGAGGCCGTGATGGAATGGGGACGGGGTGACGAGGCGCGCGGCACTTGGTTTCCGTATGCATTCTGGGTGGGGGGCCTTGGTGGCAGTTTCGAACGACGGGATGTTGGAGGTAATTGAGCGAAGGCACATCGTTGTTGCCGAAGCACATGTCCCCGGATCGAAGCAACCGTACCACTACGCGGAAAATCTCGGGTTCAGACAGGCTGAACAATACATTGCCGGGTGTTCGACTACATCAGGGCAGCTTGCAGCGACGGCTGTTCGCGAACTCCTGTCACAGCTCACAAAGAGCGAATATCGCGTGCAGCGTTCTGCCATCCTGACGGCGTCGGGGCGGGCGCTGCCTTCGCTCGATAAGATCCTCGCGTCGCATGCGTTGATCCACACCGCAGAAGGTGAGTTCTTCCGAAGCATAGTTCACACAGCGTGCCAAGAGGCTGGACTTCGAGTGACGCGTTTCCGGGAACGGGAGCTGGAAGAATGCACCAAGAAGGCCTTTGGAAGACAAGCAAATCAGGTGAGGCAGCGTATTGCGACGCTGGGTAAGCGACTGGGTGCACCTTGGACACAGGACGAGAAGCTGGCAGCGTTGGCTGCTATGTTGGTTCTGACGGCGAGCGAACCGAGCGTACCGGAGTAGGCGGTCACTGCGCGTCGAGTCACGACCGCCTCTCCTGTGCAAACCACGTTTAGTCTGCGGCCAGCTGATTCTCTTTCTCCTGCTTGTTCTTCCATTCTCTGGCTGCGTCAGATTTCGCCCATTCCCCCGCCACCTGTCTGGTGGTCACGTTGAGGCGATTCCAGAGGTTCGTCATAGCGATGTAAAGAACCAAGGACGCGAGCTGACGCTCGGCGTAGTGTCGCGCGGCTTCGTTCCAGATTTCGTCCGGGACCGGATCGGAGCGATCACTGAGACGAGTCATAGCTTCGCTCAGGGCGAGCGCAGCGCGTTCGCCATCCGTGTAGTAGGGCGCGTCGTTCCAGGCGCCAACAGCGAAAAGGCGCTCGTAGGTCTCGTCCGGCGCCTTGAAACGGAAGTTCATAATGGCGCAGACGCTACAGCCATTGATCTGGCTTGCGCGCAGGTGAACCAGATCGAGCGTTCTCTTCGGCACACCACTCTGTTCCACGGCTTTCCCCAACGCTTGCAGGTGTTCCATCGTGCCGGGAATGACAAATACCGGCTGTTTCATTCGGGCTTGCATGACTTTCATCCTCCTTCTCGAGAATTCGTGATTCTTGAGTTCACTACCGTGACGAATCAGCGCGAGAAAATGTGACCAAGGCTGCTCCGGGAAATTTATAACCAAAGTCTTTCAAAGGAGGGGCGTCGGCCTGACGCCGTTACCATTCGGCGTGGGAGATGCGATCCAAGCGAAACAGATTCGGGTGGGGGGGTATCAGCCAGCGTGCATGCGGCCGATAAGATCCAATTTCGGGCGGTCAATACAGTGCTTCGTGGCTTCAATGAGGAACTTCTCGCGCACATGCATCGCCAGCACGCGGCCAAGAACGAGTTTCAGTGCCGTTCCAGAGTTCCGCTATCCGCATCAACTCCGCATTCCATCGCAACTAGAGTGCCCGCAATGCGACGACGTTTTACATGGCCGTCACCGTGTGTCCAGTTCGGCTTCAGCGAGTTCGCTAACGCACTGTTCAAAATTGTTGCCGTAACGTTCATAGCCTGTGCCATCTCTTCGGAAACAAGATTGATCACAAGTGATTTTTCATGAATATTGCGTGGCGTATCCTTTGGCCGAGCGCAGTGTAACTACCGATGCCGACGCCAACTACCGGCGGGTCGTGCCAAAGGCATTAAAGAAGGAAAACGGCGCTGCGTTCAGATGGCCATCGCGATCCAAAGGTACGATCCAGGCAATCGGACGCGCAAGGGTGGTGGATAGGAGAACCTTGTGTCGCTCCCTTTCCAACAGAGTCATACAGTCGAAGAGAGTGTCGCAATTCATTAACCGGCTTGGCAATTGCGGTGCCCTAAGACAGCTGCGAGCGCTCCTGGTCACGAAATCCCGATTTGGTTCGTCATTCCTATGACGAGTGATGGCCACAAAACTGACTAGGACTGAAAACGCCCGACTTCCGGTTGGTATGTTAAATTCTCCCGGCGGCTCAGGCCGAAAAATTTGATTTCTCGTGCTGCGGATTCTGCATCAAAGCTCGAAACCTAATAACAGGGGTGCGACATGCTAGATCCCAAGAAAGCTCTTAGCAGTTTTTCTGTCGATGATATTCAGAAAGCCAAGGAGTTTTATGGCGACACGCTCGGGCTCAAGCTTTCCGCCGGACCGGAAGGCACGCTGGTACTCACCGAGGCAAAGACTCTGATATATCCCAAACCAAACCATCAACCTGCCACATTCACGGTTCTCAATTTTCCCGTCGACAACGTGGAAAAGGCTGTGGATGAGCTCAGCAATCGCGGGGTCCGATTCGAACTCTACAACGAACCAAACCTGAAGACAGATGCGCGAGGGATTTCGCGTGGAAACGGGCCAACGATTGCCTGGTTCAAGGATCCCGCAGGGAATATTTTGTCGGTACTGGAAGCGGCATAACAGCTCGCGATCGCGCGATCGGGGAGTCTTCATTCTTTACCGCTCTCTTTATGTCACGGCCCCTCGGCCGTAGATTCCCAGTGCGAGTGCTGCAAGGGCGACCACAAGAAAGATGACCGGCACCCCGTTTCCAAGAGATAGATCACGCGCGCGGAGGTGCGTGATCAACGCACCGATAAAGAACAACGTGAGACCCGAGGCCGCGGCAATCCCAATCAGAGGCACGGCAAGGCCGATCAGTAACCCTAGTGCACCCGCGGCCTTTAGTACGCCCAGGATGGGGAGCCACGATTCCGGCACACTTAGTTTGCTCATGTTGGCGAGAAGCCACTTCGGGCGCAGAAAGTCATTCGCCGCTGCATAAATGTTGGCGCCAGTGGCCACGAGAGTAACAATGATGTAAGCAGTAAACACGAAGGCCTCCTTTCTTTTTTCTGCCATCAACTGACGGGCAAAGATCGGTTCAATGACCAATGATTTTCATTTCCTCTCTCATTACCTTGACGCGCAACGCTCAGAAAATGTGACATCGCCCAAAAGTGCAATCGGAAAGGGGCGTGCAGGTGGACACTGCGAGGCATCCAATTTACGAGGCGAATCCGGCTGGCGTCACAATTGGTGGGTTCGATTCGTCAATGATCTGGAGTCTCACACTCATGGAATCCGAGAAGCAGAAGCAGAAGCAATGGTTGGCGGAGCGATTCGAGGAGAATCGTGGTCATCTACGAGCCGTGGCGTACCGCATGCTGGCATCCGCCAGCGAAGCCGATGACGCCGTACAGGAGGCCTGGCTGCGCCTGAGCCGCTCCGATGCTCGCACGATCGAGAATCTCGGTGGATGGCTGACCACGGTGGTGTCACGGGTTTGTCTGGACATGTTGCGCTCGCGGACCGCCAAACGCGAAGAGGCGCTGGAGCGGGGCGCGACCGAGCCAATTGCAATCAGCCGGCAAGCTGATCCGGAGCAGGAAACGCTGCTTGCCGATTCGGTCGGTTTTGCACTGCTGATCGTGCTCGACAGGCTCGATCCGGCCGAACGGCTGGCGTTTGTGCTGCACGATATGTTCGCAGTCTCCTTCGATGAAATTGCTTCGATTCTCAGCCGCTCTCCAGAGGCTGCGAGACAACTCGCGAGCCGGGCACGACGGCGCGTTCAGGGTGCGCCCGCGGTTCCCACGGCCAACTTCACCGAACAACGACGAGTTGCTGACGCTTTTCTCGCGGCCGTGCGGGCCGGCGACTTCGAAGGGCTCATCGCGGTGCTTGATCCTGATGTCGTGGTGCGAATCGATGAAGCGGCCGCCCGCCCCGGTGCGCCGAGAGAGATTCGTGGCGCGCGGAACTGGGCCAAGGGAGCGATCGCATTCTCGCAACAACTTGCGGGAGACATTCGGCCGATGCTGGTCAATGGAGAGGTGGGACTTGTGTGGGCACCGCGTGGGCACTTACTCAGGGTACTTCGCTTCTCGATTGCAGATGGGAGAATTGCTACCGTCGAAGTAATTGCCGAGCCAGCGCGACTGAACGAACTGGAGCTTGCCGTTCTTGGAGAATAGCCCTGGTTTCAGAAACAAAGGCTACGGATGACTAAGACGTGCCTCTCGTACATGGAAAAGAAGTGGAGGCTGCGACTCGAAACACGTTCCCCGGGTGTGACAGCGCATTTATCGTTACTGTTTCATCCCGATCGCCCTATCTCGTTTTCCTTGTTAGAACCAGTACACTCCTTCAGGAATCCGGAGTTCGTAGTCCCCAGTCCTGCTATAGGTCAGTAGGAAGCCGCTCTTTCAAAGCGTCGTGGCGTATTGCGCCGCGACCTTGCGACCCATAAGCTTTCGCACATGAGAATCCTGATGCTTGCTCGGGCAACTTCCGTTCTGAATTTCGGATTGATCGGTTGGCTGCGCGGACCGCCGCTCCTGCTTCGCCCGCCGTGTCGCGGGTCCACCAACTCGAGATCGAAGATCAATCGGAGAACCCAGGGGAATATTTCTGCCGAGGAGTACTACCGACATGGAGATGCGCGCCGAGCCGAAGTGCGGATGCTCTTTGCTCAAGGGAAACTTATCTCGAGCGAAGATTTCTCCGACGCCGCGCTGATCTTTCAGCACCGACGAACAGCCGAAGACTTTCTATTTGCGCACGTCCTTGCAATGGGGAGATTGATGCGCGGTGGTTCCGCCGACAAGTGGATTGCTGCGGCGACATTAGATCGGTATCTCCGATCCATAAATCAGCCGCAAGTGTTCGGGACGCAGTACACTGGGGAAAAATCCGCTGGAAACACGTCTAAGCCGCAGGTCGATCCGCATGCGATCAATATCCAACGGACACTGCAACCCTACGATTCAAAGCTCCTGCCGGACGCCGTGCGTCAGGATTTCTATGTTCCGGATGAGAGCCAGCAGGAAAAGAATCTAGCGATTCAACACTGGTCATCGTCCACCGGGCGCACTGATGCGGGGCGACTGTGTGCGCGCACTAGCCACTGCCAAGCGAAAGGATTAGCGCGGAACTCTGTGCCCTGTGATCGAAGAGGCTGAGAATGGTAGCGCAGTGATGAGGGTCGGCAGGTCCTTAGAAATCGGCTCGTGGACGTGATCACGATTGGTGGTGGTGACGGCATGTCGGAAGTCATGTGCCCGTGTTGTGTGCCTCTGGTGCGGATGACTTGGAGCAGACGAATCGTTCTAGATCGCAGACTGACATGATGCTGCAGTTCAATCACGCGCAACCGGGATTTGCGTGCTCCTCAGACAGGGTGTGCCCGCTCAAGATAACGACAAAATGCGTTGCGCAAGCTCGATCTGGCGCGGCGTCGGGCATCGCGCCTCGAATAAAGCAGGGCTGGCGACAAGAATAGCTACGCTGCCCCCTTCTTCGCTGCCTTCAACTTCGCCCACCGCGCGCGCTGTGCCGCCGCAATTCTCTTTTTGCCTGCCGGCGAGATTTTTGGTGTGCGTTTCGCGAGAGCGGTTGCTTTCGTCGTTACTGGTTTTGATCTATTCCGAGCCAGCGCCCATCTTTTTCTCTGTGCGATGCTGATCCGCCTGCGAGCCAACGCCGACAGAGTGCGTCCCGGTCTGGTGTAGCTAGTCCCGCCGTTCATCTTGCCCAACACCGTGAGAGCCGCATCCACATGCCGAAGCTGATTTGCCAAATTTGTTCTCTCCACTTTCAGTTCCGACACAATTGAGGCCAGTCCTTTTATGTTTGCCATGAGTTCCCCCTCGATTAGGGATTGTAATTGATCGGATCTTTGTTCTGATTAACCAGTGCAATGCTGCCAGCGCTGTGAGTGTAGGATCGACCTGATTCGTGGAGAAACCCGAATGGCCGCAAAAGCGAAACTAATGTTCCTCGGAGTCCTAACGGCTCTCGTGCAATTCCTACTCGCCGTCCTCGGCTGGGGAGGGTGGCAGCGGTTTTTTGCGCATCGGGCGCTTGTCGCGCTCGCGGCGGTCACGGTGGCGCTCATGATCGTGGCACCCTTCAGCAGTGGTAACGTGAGCACTGGAGAAACGGAAGACCGAGGCAACCGCTGGGTGTTGGTCGTCTTCAGCCTGATCGCTCTGGTCAACGCATAGTGCCAGCCTACACCGACCGGATCGGGATGTGGACTCTCGATGGCGATCCGACCCGGTGGGTGGGTATCTTCCTCTACGCCGCAGGGGGCGCATTACGTCTGTGGCCTGTATTTGTGCTCGGCAACCGCTTCAGTGGCCTTGTGGCTATTCAGCCCGGACACACGCTGAAGACGGACGGTGTCTACAGGTACATCCGCAATCCTAGTTACCTGGGCCTGCTGACGATGATGCTGGGATGGGGGCTGGCGTTTCGTGCCGCAGTCGGAGTTATGCTCACTGCGCTGATGCTTCCGCCGCTCATCGCACGAATTCGGTCGGAAGAGCGGTAGTCACGCTCGCACTTCGGTGCCGAATACGACGACTACTGCGCTCGCACGTGGCGGCTGATTCCAGGAATCTATTAGTAAGTTTTTCAACCACGAGGTTAGATCATTCATTGCGAAAGGTTCCAATCCGCGAGACTTGGTGCCCTGCCCGCTTGCGCATCGTGACTTGAAACTGCGGAATGGCTCTTGCCCGGAAAGTGCCGAGTCTACTGGCGCTGGAGCCGGATATCGGAGTCGTTCAGGAGTGCTCCAAAGAAATCAGTCGATGCCCTCCGCACCCATGGTCTCTCCGGACTGGGGAGTGGGACGCGAACCGCCCAGGACGGAACCACACGGAAGTGGTTCGTCTATGGAAGGGCGACGGCCTGATCAGTGCGTATCACAGTCACCATGGGCAGAGCGAGGAGCCGAAACGCATCCGGCCTACTACTTTTATCGTCATCAGGACAAGCCATTCCACATCGACTACCTGTTCATTCCGACTAGTTGGCGGCTAAGATCAGTCGACGTTGGATCCGTTACAATTGCGGGGACAGCTCAGCGACCATGTTCCAGTGGTCGTTGATGTGGAAGCCGCGCAGTGGCAGTAGGGTCAAGAGCCTGTGTTTTCTGAAACAGGCTTCTTTGTTGGCACTGGGAACTCGATAGGTTTCCCGCAATCCTCTGCACGCCCCTCCCATTCCCATCCGCACTGGCAGCGGATCGAATCCCACAACCGAGGCTTCCTTAGAAGTGCTTTGCAGACGGCACATGATCTCATCCACATGGTCCTCACCTACCTTTATCGTGCCGATTGCATGCAGCAAAGCCGTTTCACACCTTATCCGCCTGTCGCATAAGGGGATGCAGAAGAAGGTAGACGCTGAATCGTTCTGTTCTCGTGTTCTCAGTGTGCCTCGGACGGACAGAGCGGGCAATGGCCCCGAGGGGCGGGGCCCTGTACGGGGCGACTGGCACCGCCGTGCCGGACGGCATCACCTCTGTGCCATTCTCGATCCGACTTCGCCGGTTATAGGTTGGGGGGTGCTGGCGGCTGGGCGCTTCAAAGAGTGGTGACTAGGCTCATGATCCGGGTCTACGGCCTTCGCCGCCAGTCCAAACGCGAAGCAATGTTCGGCTATGTCTCTTCCGTGTAGCTGCGCACGATTCGCTGGGTGTTCCGACTGCTGTCATCTCCTTGCACTCGTGGGCGTCAGACGCCGCCTTGATTTCGTTCTCCGCTTCATCCCGTGAACGTTTGCTGGACTTTCCCTGAGAATTGCGGGATTCGCAGATGCCGATGGCTGGCAGCGAAGGCTTTATGATGTGGAGTCTGCGTGTGTGCATGACTGGTCTCGCGCATCGTCAAGGCGGGCGTTGAGTCTGTGGAAAATCTCGACTTTTGCGGGAGATTGAGAATGCGTTCTCGGCAAGAACTTCCGGGAGAACGTGAGGGGTACAGTGATCGTAAAGGCGCTGTCCTGCAATCGACGTTGGGCACCCGAATCGCGGAGAGGATAGGGTCTCAAGGGTATTTGAAACATAGCCCCTTTTGTTGCAGACTCTCTTCAGATCATCCATTAAGGTGCCGCTTCGCCAAAGGAGGCACCATGGAAGTCCGTTACATTGAAGAATTGCGCGGCGAACTCACTGAACTCCTCCACAAGCAAACTGAGGTTCTGGAATCACGAACCTTTGGCAGCGCATCGGACACCGACATTCTCGAATACGAGATCAGGCAAGAAGTTATTCACGAAATCTGCAATCAACTTGCCAACTCAGACGCCACATAGGGGCAAACCGTTCTGGGCGACTTCCTCTGGCACCGACGTCCCGCCATCTTGGCGCCAATTGTGGCGGAATCCTCGTCGCAACACCTGTCGCCAACACGAGAAGATCGCTGACGATCTCTTCGATTCCCAAACGAGACCAATCCATGGTTTTGTCGCGGCGGTTCGGCGGAGTGCCAGACATTACTTCCGTTAGGCGGTACTGTTCCACCGGGCTGACTACAATCTAGTTACAAGGACGGCCAAAACTCCCGCCCGGAGGAGAATGACGTGTCTAATCCTGTAAGCGACGAACCTATCACTGTGTTTGCTGTGAATATCGCTATCCACGGAATAGAGCAATTTGCCCGATGTGTGGGACAGCCCCACCAGCCGTTGAACCCATTCCACCGCCCTTCCCCGTTCCCAACGAATTCAGCGGAGCCGATTACCAACCCGCCCGTTGAGTTCCAATAGTGAACAAAGCCCTCCCCATCCAGGGCTCAGGAGATTGGTCCCCGTCATCGTTGTCTTGATAGTACTTACGCTGGTTTCATCGGTTTTTTACGAAGTTCACCAACGCAACATTGCCAACGAATCCGGCTCAGCAGCCGAACCTAGGGCTACATCGGGGCAGCCCAAGCTAGAAATCGCTGGAAAACGACACATGGTACACAAACAAGTCAGGGGAGTTCCGCCCGTCCTCGCGGCAAAAAATAAGAACCGCCCAGATAGAGGTTCGTAGTACCTGTGAAGCCGGGTAACTCCGGTGGAGGGAAGGGGCCTCAGTTGAAAGGAAACGCAAGAAGCGACGAAGGCGGAGGGATTGACGTTGAGTCTATCAACCCCAGAAAGCGTTCAGACGTTGCAGACGGCGTTGCACGACAAAGCGAAGGAAGCGCCCAACGTATGACAAGGTGTACCGCAAAGACGTTCTGAGGTTCGTCTACGAATGCTGCAAAGCCAATCAAGGCAGAGCCTAGCGATTCACGCACGGGATAAAACCATTCGGGCGGTTCACCGTAGTAAAGCCCGTCCTGGATCTGGACCTCATTTTTCCAGTACTCAATCGCACGTGCGCGGTCGGAATGCGCGGCGGACATACGCGCGTCCAAAACGTTTGCGGCCAGGTCTAGGAAGGTCTGCGCTTTGTTGGAATACATGCTGAACTCGGCATCTGGGGGCATATGTGTGCGCGCCGCGTCCAGGGTCTTACGCTCCATTTCTGCCATCTCGAGTTGGCCCGTTGCGGACGCGGCTGTCCCTCGGGCGAAATGCCAGAATGCGGTTGTCACCACTAGGTGTGTCCGGCGGGGGTAGCTTCAAGATTTCACCCCAGCGATGGAATCGGAGAAGGACGTAAATCAGAGTGGGCACGTAGGGTTCGGCCATCGCCTGATTGGTCGAAAACATGGGGCCAATGTGCACAACCAATTCCTCGGCGGCCTGTCGAGCGTCCGCAAACCTGCCTTGCATGCAATCGGCGGCGGCAAGGTACTGGAGGTTGTGAGCAAAGTAGATGATGTCATACATGCTGCCGGTGGTGCCACTGTCGCGCAAGTACACACGGTCGGTGTCGGCCGCGATGGCATTGCTGCGCGCCGAGGCGGCGTAGTCTCCGACTCGGAAATAAATATGCGCGGGCATGTGCATCAGATGCCCTGCCCCGGGAGCGAGGGTTTCCAGACGCCGGGCGCTGAGTAAGGCCCACTCGGGATGCGGGGAGGCTTCTACGGCATGGATGTAGTCCCAACGAAGTCGCTAACCGCGAAATAGGGGGTATGAGTTCTTAAGGCAACGCTCGTCTGCCAGACCTCGAGCACCCTCACTACCTGCCTGCGGTTCCTAATGGCCCGTGCTTCCCACGCTTTAGCCTCCCCTGTGCGTGACCAAAGCCGACGACACGATCTCCGGAATCGACCTAATGTGAAGGTCACGTTGGGGGTATGGCAGCTCGATGCCTTTCTCGCGAAAAGTGGCGAAGATCGCAAAGTAGAGATCACTTTTCAGACGGATTGGCGTTTGCACTTGCTGAATGGTCCAGATGCGAAGTTCGAAATCGAGCGAGCTTTCCCCGAAATCGAGAAACACTACCTCGGGGCTAGGGTTCGAAAGGATATCCGGATGAGTGCGGGCAACGCCGAGGATAACGTCGCGCACAATTATCGGATCACTGGTATAGGAGACACCTAGGGGGAGCGCGATGCGGACCAGCCGGTCATTGGCGGTCCAATTCGTGACCCTTTGATTGATGAACTCTGAGTTCGGAACAATGATGACTACGTTGTCATTGGTGCGAATCCAAGTGCTGCGCCCGCGCATTGCCACCACGTCGCCGTACGTGTTCCCAACTTCAATACGATCGCCGAGTTTCACGGGCTGTTCCACGAGTAGGATCAGTCCTGCAACGAAGTTACCGACGACCGCCTGCAGGCCAAAGCCGACACCGATACCAAGCGCGCTCCCTACGACCACCAGGCTGCTGAGGTTCAGGCCCGCAGATTCTAGCCCGATCATCAGCCCGAGAATGAACACGGAATAAGAAATGACCCGTGCCACGGCATATTGTTGTCCGACGGCGAGTGGCGTATGCGTAAGTACTCTTTTTTGGAGCACAAGCATGCTGAAGTGCGAAGCAAGCAAAAGCAGCACCAGAAAAATCGCCACCTTAACTAGAAAGAGAGGAGTAACCGGCAGCCCACCCAATTTGAATAAGGGCCGAATCAGCTGGTGCTGCAACTGTAATCCGGCATCGCCCAAAAGCGGTGCATACGAACTCCCGAATATACCGATCATCATCAGCACTAACAAAGACAAGCCCAGCAGGACCGCCAGTTGGGTGCGTGAGAGTTTCATAGCCGATGCTCCTTTCACCACATGCGCTGATGCTATCGGCTTCTCGCGGTGTCCGCCAGGTGGTCGTGCTTTGTTGGCGTCTCTTTGACCGCCGTCCTCGGGGCTTCCCCAATGTCAGCGAGGCGCACTACCGTTGCTGCAGCCGTGTACCTCACCTCGCGCTTGGGATCGTACATAGACGTTTCGACGCCAACGCGCAACCTCGCATCACCGCGCTTGGAAATGGCTTCGAGGGCCGCTACGCGGACGATCCAGTTCTTGTCCGCTGTAGCTTTTATCAAGGCTTTCGCGCTGTTCGGGTCAGGATCGTCCGCGAGCATGGTGGCGGCGGCCGCTCGGATAGGAGATGAGTCGTCCTTGAGAAGAACATGCAGAGCGTCCCACCCCATGCCGACATACGGATGAAGCCTATTCCTTGCTCAAAGGCTAACTCGGTGAGCTTTTTGGGATCGCGGAGGATTTCTGTCTGTTCGGCAATCAGGCCCTCGCCGCCGTTCCGCTCGACGACGAGAATTTCATAGTTGTTCTCCATCGCGCCAATGCCGAGAAAGATGTCGAGAGGCAAATCATAGAATTTCGCGACCGCAATAATGTCAACCGCCATTTCGGTAGCGTGCTCCCGGCTGAGACTGCGCACGTCGGTGCCTCCGCGTACGGGAGGGTCGGTCATCGATTTGAAAATCAAGAACCGGGTATGCGAAAGCAATCCAGCCAGCGAGCGCCACTACTGCGGCAAGGCAAGAAAACCCAATACACTTAATCAGTCGGTCCAAAGCGGTAAGGGCCTCAGGAACTCACAAGACAAGCTTAGCCCTCGTTGTGGCAGATCGCAGACGCCCCGCTTGATATCTTCATAAAATATTGATATAATTAGACTTAGTGAAACGTCTTCTAACGTCCGCCCTTATTCTCTTGCTCTTGCTGGCTGTGGCGGTGGTGTTCTTTGCGCCTTCGGTAGACCTCGAACCAACTGCTCTCCGGGCGGCACGGGCAGCGCAGGCGGTGCAGGCGGCACTGATTTCCGCAGCCTTCGTATTGAACGGCCTGCTTTGTATTGCGGGTTTCTGCTTTCCTCATGGCTCTGTCGATTCCCGCCCTACAGTTAACGATGATCCATTAGTGCTTAACTGTTCCCGTCTCTGCTAGATCCTCGCACGCAAAAGCACGGTAAGTTCGCGTGCCTCAGGGCCGCGTTTCTTAAACAACCGATTGCTTTCATTCCACTTTATTTTGAGGAGGTGCGATGCAGATATTGGAAACAAATCTTGCCATGGAAACCTTTTTTGGAAAGCTGTCTGTCTGTCACAGCGGCGCTCTGGTCCTCGACTATGACGGAACCCTTGCCCCATTTACTCAAGACCGGCAGTGCGCATTCCCGTATCCGGGGATCAGCCAAGCACTGTTCAGGATCATGAAAGCAGGCCACACGCGTGTGGTCATCGTTACCGGACGTCCCGCGTCCGAATTGATCCCGCTGCTTGGAATCTTTCCGTTCCCCGAAATATGGGGTCTCCACGGGTTGCAACGCTTGCGACCTGATGGGGATTGCAGAACTCACCAACTTGCCGACTCTGATCTCCGGATTCTGGTGGAGGCGAGTTCCTGGCTCGATTATCAAGGGCTGCGACATCTGGCGGAATTCAAGACCGGAAGCATTGCTGTCCATTGGCGGGGGTTGCCTTCGCAGGACGCCGAGGCTGTGGCCACCAAGGTGCGAAAGGGCTGGAGCCGTTTAGCCGAGAATAGCCCGATGACTTTGCTCGATTTCGATGGTGGAATTGAGCTCCGGCCCAATAGCCGAAACAAAGCCCACGCGGTTCTCTCCGTCCTGGAAGAACTCGATCCAGGCAGTCCCCTCGCCTTCCTGGGGGACGACCAAACCGATGAAGACGCGTTCTCCCCGCTCAAGTACTCGCCACGGGCACTGAGCGTTCTGGTCCATCCTGAATGGAGAGAAACCAAGGCTGAAGCATGGATCAAGCCACCGCAAGAACTTTTGGAGTTCTTGCACCGGTGGCTGATCAGTTGTGGAGGCGCACGATGAAATCAGATGCCCGACTTATCTTTGTCTCCAACCGTCTGCCGGTGACGATCGAGGAGGGGCAGGAGGGATGGGCACTAAGACCCAGTTCCGGCGGTTTGGTCACAGCTTTGCGTCCTCTCCTGCACGCAAGAAAGGGTTATTGGGTCGGTTGGACGGGAACGGAATTCAAACCGGAGTTCGCCGATTTCTTTGCACAAACCCGATTCGAGGATGGCCGGCTTGTACCAGTGTTGCTCACCGAAGACGAGCGGAAGGGGTTCTACTGCGGCTTCTCCAACGAAATCGTCTGGCCACTTTTTCACGATTTGCAGTCGCGGTGCAATTTCGATCCTGGCTACTGGAAAAGCTACGTTGCGGTCAACCAAAGGTTCGCGGAAGCCGTCGCACGGGTCGCCACCGATGACGCCATCATCTGGGTACACGACTACCACCTTATGTTATTGGGCACGATGCTCCGGCGGCTTGGAGTCATGTCGAAGCTTGCGTTTTTCCAGCATATCCCTTTTCCTCCCGCCGACATTTTCGAAAAGTTACCTTGGCGGAGCGATATTCTTCGTGCCTTGTTCGATTTCGACGTGGTCGGATTCCAGACGCAGCGCGATCAGAGGAATTTTGCCGGCTGTGTCCGCCGCCTGCTACCTGAAATCGAGTTACACCGGACCTCGGACCGATTGATGGCTACCCTTGAGGATCGCGCTGCGACCATTGGCACGTTTCCGATTGGAATCGATTTCGAGGAGTTTTCCGCGCAGGCGAGCCTCCCAGATGTACGTGAGCGGGCGGAAGAAATTCGACTCGACATGGCCGGCTGCCAAATTGTTCTCGGAGTGGATCGCCTCGACTATACGAAGGGAATTCCCGAACGCCTTCGGGCTTTTCAAAACCTTCTCGCGACCAAGCCAGAACTGCATCACAAGATTGTTCTCGTTCAAGTCGTCGTGCCCAGCCGGGAGGACATACCGAAATACCAGGAGTTGAAACTCGACGTCGAGCGCCTGGTCAGCCGCATCAACGGCGAGTTTGGGAAGCCAGCATGGGTTCCCGTCCACTATATTCACCGTCACCTGGAACGTCTCCAACTGTTGGCGCTCTACCGAGCTGCCGACATTGCGCTGATTACACCCCTGAAAGACGGAATGAATCTGGTCGCGAAGGAATTCTGTGCGGCCCAGGCGGGAGATGAAGGAGTCCTGATCCTTAGCGAATTCGCAGGTGCCGCCGACCAGCTTCGCAATGGCGCAGTTTTAGTGAATCCCTACGACATCGAGAAGGTAGCCGCCGCCATCGATCAGGCTTTCAAGATGAGCCCAAAACAACGAAAACGGCAAATGCGAAAGCTCCGGCGAAAACTTCGCAAGGAGAATGTTTTTCGCTGGTGCGAGCGCTTCTGTGCGGAACTGGAGCGTCCGGCCGCTCAGATCGGCATACCAAAGCACCGAGTCGCAGAGCCCGCAGCCCCGGCGGCAACGCCAGGAGGAGCCTTGCAGTGAAGAACATTTACGAATCCGTCAATCCCGGATGTCTTCTCGACTAAGCCGGGTTCATCTACACAATTCTCCATGATGCCTCCGCACGCGTGCTAGCGGCGCGGGGCATAATGTCGTATTCGGCAAAGAGAGGCCATGACAACCAATTCTGCGGTCGAGTTTCTGATGTGGCTGCTCATCGCGGCTTCCGTCATCGCTGTGGTCGCCGCACGCTTCAGAATCCCCTACACCGTTGCTCTGGTGCTGGGAGGCCTTGTTCTAGGTTCGGTCCATCTGCCAATCGTGGACACCTTAGTCAGCAACAAGCCGAATTGGCTGACGCCTGGTATCACGCTGTTCATCTTCCTTCCCGCGTTGTTGTTTGAAGGCAGTCTCAAGCTCCAGGTCCGGCAACTCCGGGAAAACAGCCTGCCGATTCTGCTCCTGGCAACTGTCGGCGTGCTCGCGGCGACCCTGATCACCGGATTTGCTGCCCACTGGGCACTCGGTCTCCCAGTGATTGTTGCCTTGGTGTTCGGGGCCATCACCGCCGCCACCGACCCGATTTCGGTGCTTTCCATCTTCAACGAGGTGACCGCTCTGAAAAGACTCTCTGTCACCATGGAGGACGGTCCACAGGCTGCTGGCCGACGCTGCACTCTCGACAGAGCACGTCCTAAAAACAACCGCCGCCATTCATATTTCAAACGGCGCTCGATGATTTCTATGTGCACTACGAGCTGAACGCCTACACAGATCAGCCGGGCAAAATGGCAAAGATCTACTCGGACCTTCACCGAAACATCCAGGGCAAATTCAATGACGCCGGGGTGGAGATCATGTCACCTCACTATTCGTCAGTACGCGACGGAAATCAGGTTGCTATTCCGGCAGACTCCCGGCCAAAGGGCTACTCGGCCCCGGTCTTTCGGCTGGCAATATTGCAAGATCTGCTCAACCCACCCCACGCCAGCACCGCATCATGGGGAAGGAGTCGGGCATTAATCGGAAGCGCGCAGCGAGGTGTTGAGAACTACAGAGCTTGACTCGAGTCGCCTGGGGCAGAGGCGATGAGCGCTCCTAACCTGCCATACCGAAAGCCCAAGATCGACAAACCCCCGGGGGCTGCCTGAGGCAAGTTAGTTTCTTGGGTGTCACGCTGCTGTATGCTCTAAAACCTACTACAATCAAGGTGTTTCTCGCCTCCCATGATCTCTGAGGATCCCGGATTTATTGCAATCGAAACCAGCCGTTTGGATGACGCTTTCCATCACGATCTTGCCGGCCGTATTCCGGACCGCGATCGAGATGCTTTCCTTGTGCACGCCCATGCCGATATATTTACTGCTAGTCATAAAGGAGGTGCTCCTTTCTGCAGGGTTTGGGCTAAGCACCAAAACCTTACTCCAAAAAGGGGCGCCCCTTTATATTGCGTTTTGCGGTGATCACTGAGGGTATGCGCGCGATGCATGTGTAACGCAGGGGTCGCGCACGTTTAAGGATGTTGACCGATAGCGAGACGGTCCACGACCCCTATTCTTCGTTCTAGCTTCCCTTCCACAGGCAGAGAGCTATTCGACAGGGAATGCCAGACATGTGTCCAGAGGAGATGGAAAGGGAATAGATGATCGAAGCATGGTTCGACGGCGCGTGTGAACCGACCAACCCAGGTGGACACACAGCGTGCGCATCGCTCGTTAGGATCGATGGCCAGATCGTGCACCAGTCCGCTCGGTACATTGGATTTGGGCCGATGATGTCGAACAACGTGGCTGAGTATTGCAGCGTCATCGACGCCATCCTCCAGGTCAAACAACTCGATGGGCAATTATCCGTGGGGACTCACAGCTCGTAATCAAGCGGCTCCGAGGAGCATGGCGCGCCAAGGCCGGGTTGTACCTTCCCTATTACACGGAAGCAGCGACGCACTTCACGACGGAGCGTCACCGCGTCACCCTCGAATGGATTCCCCGTGAAGAAAACGAGGAGTGTGACTCCGGAACAAAGGCGGTGCTCACCCGACGTGGGATTCGATTGCGCGTCCGTTGACGCCGAGCGTCATGCCTGACCCTACGGTTTCGATTTATCGGGCCGAAAGTCAAAAGACCCAGGGGTACCAGCGGCGTGTTCGAAATTGATCTTCAACACGTAGCAGTCCTCGTGGATAGCCTTGCCCCGTTCGTCCGTCTTCGCTGCTTTGAGATCGATTGGTTGATTACAGATAGGGCACGGCCTGGGAGCGAAATTCGTAGATGCCTTTTTAAACGTCATCATGCGGACCTCTTCGTTCTCGATAGACGCAGACGCCGTTACTGGCGGGTGAAGTCGGGGGATATGCTTCTAATGATACGCCCTCCAAACGCGCTCTTCGGGATTCATATTGGTGCGAACACCTGCCCTAGCATTGATGTTTTTCGAAGTCATTCCTTAACCGCTGGACCGCGTCTTCCAGCGTTTCACCCGGCATCGGATCAGCCGTGAATTCCCGACCGCAGGCGCTACATTTGGCCGCGATGCATGGAATTTCAATATCGAAGTTCTCGAAGTGCAGGTAGCGCCCCGTCCCCATAGCCGACCTCCGCATAGCCGACCCTTATCTCTTGCGCCGCTTCTGATTAAACCAATCAGATCCCACCTTGGCGATCAATAGCATCACCGCACAAATGACGAGGATTTTTACGAGCTGGAGCATTGATACCTCGCTCCCGTTTCGAGCACTGTACGCTCGCGCCGACGCACTGACAAGTTAACGTTTTATTAAGGAGTCTCTGTTGTCCCTTACCCCGCAAGATCAAGCCGCCATCATTTCCCGAGAATCAGCATGGATCGATAACAGTTTTGCTCAGCTCGATCTCAGCATTTCCCGCATTAAACGAACTTCCGCCCGACAACAAGCACGATGACCGCTTTGCGCGTCACTGGAGCGATACGCCGTTCGACTCGGGAGAGCTTCGCTCCTTCATCGAGAACCCCGACGTTGACGCCATGACTGAGACGGGCTCCGGCGATCTACTGCACGACGTTCGCGACCGGCGAGCGGAGGAAGTTGCGCGCGAGTTCAAGCGCGACTGTCGGGAATATTTACCGACCGACTCAAACTTCGACGACATCCTTCGAACGTTGAGCTTCAACGCGTTCGGCGTGGATCACTACGACGATGCCGACGCCATGATTGACAGACCCGTGCAGGCGGGCTATTGGACCGTCGATAATCTCACACGCGTTTATGAAGCCTTGGACCGCGAAGGCATTCTCGCGCGTCCCGCAGGCGAACCTGGAAACTATCTAGCTCCGAATTGCTCCGAACAGGTCACAGGTCTCTCTACTTTCCCGGGGACTGGGAATAGTTTATAACGCTTGACGCCTTCATCTGACCGGCGCTATTATCGGCCCGCTTGGGCCAGGGGAACGCGCAGAATTGCGAGAGGGGCTTGCAATTCTTGGCAGCGCGAAAAACCCTCCCCCATCCCCTGGACAAGGTATCCATGTAGCAGAAACATTCAGGCTGCCCGTTGAGCCTTTTCTTTCTGCCCCCACACAAAAAGCGCCCGCCGAATTCGGAGTTTCCCCCGAACCTGACGGGCGCTTCTTCTCGTTTTCGAGGGGTAGCATACTACATTAAGGTTGACATGGGCTGGTCGTTGTTTAAGGATTGTTCCGACGCGGGAGTAGCATAACGGCAATGCGCCGGGGCTCCATCCCGGAGATGGAGGGTTCAAGACCCGTTCCTCCCGCCCCAAGTTTCCTCGCGCCAGCAAAAAGCCCGACCTGGGAAAGGCCGGGCTTGGGAGTTTGGCTTGTGACAAAGTGTTTCCGTTCGTTCCGCGAAGTTTACTGCCAACCTGCCCACATGCCACGAAAGAAAAACGCCCGGCGCTTAGGATGCCGGGCAAGTGGGTTGAATTACGTACTCCCCATTAGGAGCCGGGGTAGTCTAATGCGATCCGCGCGCGTCGGGAAGGATGAACGATTCTGCAAGCGAAAAACCCAAACGCCGGGTTCAGCAGCGTCTGGGCGAAATATCTCTCTTCGGCTTAACCCAATGAGTGTACGCCAAGGAGCGGGTGTCCACAGGGTAGGATGGGACTAAATGCTCCACAGCGAACTCATCACCGAGTACCCATGCGACGGAGAGCTGGTACGCGTTGAAGAGCGATGCACGCGTGGCTTAGAGCTCTGTCGAGGTTGCGGGACGGAGTTTACCTACGAGCCGGACTCGACGTGGGTGTTCATCGTGTCACCGGGGATGCGCTCGGATGTGTTGAGGGAGACAAGGCTTTTCGACCACTGCATCGATGTAATGCGCCAGATCTTCGGAGGGCTGAGGCGAGCTCGCAACTAAAATCACTGGAGGGTGAAGATAGCGGCGCTTTATTTGAGCGGCCAAGCTCGCTCCGTCCATTTCAGGCATCGCATAGTCGGAAACGACAATCGCAACCTCTGTTGTAGCAACGTGATTTTGTCACCCTAACAGCAACATGAAAATGTCACCCTGGCGGAGCCAGGGTGTGTAGCAGTTTGGTTTCTCCGTAGTAGAGAGCGATGCGTCCATCGAGCGCGTGGTAGAGGTTGACCTTGGCGCCGGCGAAGCCGAAGCGGCGGCCTTGGGGATTGATCTGGAAGCGATGGCCCTGCCACTGCACGACGTTGTCGTTACTGACCACGCCGACATTTTGGGCTGTTGTTGCAGGATACTCGGTCTTCGCGATTTCCGCAGTTCTGCTGTTTCCACGTGTCGGGCGTTGATCCCCACTCGCCCGCCGCCCTCGGTCTCAAGGCGCTTATCGTGGCTTATGGTCTGGTCTTTGCTTCTCTTGGCGGATTTGTCGCCGGCCGAATTGCAAGGCGAACGAATCTGGTGTCTGGAATTGCGCTGGCGATCGTGATTGCTCTCGGGGCAACCATTTCGATGATTGCCCGTCCTGGCGCGGGCGCGCTCTGGACCCCAACCGCCGCTCTGCTGCTTTTCGCCCCCGCGTCGCTTGGGGTGACTGGATCCGCCGCAGAAGAACAAGGCGATGCGCTCAGTGAAGCCGTTTATTTCCGACGTTCCGACGCATTCGGTCACCGGGTTGAATGGCTCGGGAGCCCGATTATTTATCTTTCTGGTGGGCCTGGAGTGCCAGGCAGCGGGCCCCCGTGCCGGTGTACAACCTCTCTGAAGGCTGCGCCAGGTGGCGGAAGTGATCCTTTTGGATCAGCGAGGCTAATCTGGGTCGCGCCCAACGCTTCTCGCAAGCCCTCGATATCGTAAGCACTTTCTTCGGTGTTGTAGCCAGTGACGTCCACTCCTTTGGAGCGCCAATACCAGGAACAGTTTCCGGTAGCATGCGCCAAAGCCCGAATGAATTTTTGATGGTGGCGAAGGCCTCCGCGGGGAATTTTCCGTCGGTCGGGGGATAAAGCACAACAGGCACACGCCAAGCACCAGGCGCGCGACTGATAGCGCCCGGCCCGCCGCCGACATTGGAAACAATTTTACCGTTGCGCTAATTTGGGACGTGAACGGGCGGGCAAAACTGCGGCATGAGTTCCGCTAACAAGTGCACGTACAACTCTACGCGGATTAGCCCTAGTTCCGCGCGGCGCTGATTCACATGGGCTTCATCCTCAATGGGTGCCTCGTGCATTCCTTCGCCCGAGCTACAAACAAGCTGTTCACCGTAAAGCTGCTTCTTGCCCATGTCGTTCTGGGAACGGTCATAGACTTTGGCATAACTCTCGGGGTCGGCTTGCCCCTGGCTCACGTTCTCTTTGAGTTTTGCAAGTACACGTTCGCGAAAACTCGGGGGCTGGTGCTGAATCATAATGATGAAATCATCTGCAGCCTGGGGGCCGACCATCGAGTAAGTGGGAACTCCATACCGATCCATGATCGCCTGCAGGGGCGTCGCATTTTGCCGATCCACCTTCGCGAGTTCGCCGGCGTTGAATCCTTCCTGCTGGCGCACAGCCTGATCGTTCTTCGAAAGGTCTTCGATCTGGTCACGGAGTCTGGGGTTCATGGCAGTATGGGCTGCCGCGGTTTTCTTTACATGATCGAGGCGCAGGCGCGCCGCATAGAAGACCGCAGCATCCGAGGGGATTTTGCCGCCGGCAGCAGCCTTCTTCACTTCGACCAGAACTTGACTGCGGAACGCAAAGGGAAGCCGCCGGCTCGCGAGCAGCACAACTAATTCATAGGCTGATTCATCGCCCACATCGGCCACGGACGGCAAACCATGTTTGGCATAGATCTGGTTCACTTCGGCCAGCGCCGCTGCTTCCTTTCTGTCGTCATCGGTAGTGAAGACAGTGTGGAACAGATGCGCGATACTCGTGGCCAGAAAAGCATCTCTTGGCCGGTCAGCAGCACTCACCGCCAATTGAGTCGCCATGCCGAGAGTAACGAGGAAGATCAGGCTCATTATGCGGTGAGAATACCATGCGTTGATTTCGCTACCCTGAAGTGGCCCCACTTCGATCATTACATTTGGCCCCACCCTAAACCGATAGATCGGCCTACCCTGTCTGCGAAGTAGACGGGGAGGGCGATGGACAGGAGACGCAAGGTGGAACTGTTCGAAGAGATCAGGCGGGAACATGCGCATGGAACTGGTTCGATTCGCGGGGTCGCGAAGAAGCTGGGCGTGCACCGGCGAATGGTGCGACAAGCGCTGGCGAGTGCGATTCCGCCGGAGCGCAAACTGGCGGTGCGGAACAAGCCCAGGCTGGGTCCGGTGATGGATTTCATTGACGAGATTCTGCGCGCAGATCAGTTGGTTCCACGCAAACAGCGGCACACCGCGCACCGCATCTGGCAGCGGATTCGGCAGAGCGTGGCCGGCGCAGTAGCGGAAGCGACTGTGCGCCGTTTCGTGCGGGAGCGCAAGCAAGGGTTAGGACTCACGGCGCGAGAGACGTTTGTGCCGCAGGTCTACGACTGGGGCGGCGAGGCGCAGGTGGACTGGTACGAGGCGATGGCCGAAGTGGCGGACGAGATATGCAAGGTCTACGTCTTCTCCATGCGTTCGATGGCCAGCGGAGGAGCCTTTCATGTGGCCTGCTACCACGCCACGCAGCAGGCCCTTCTGGAAGCGCACGAGTTGGCGTTTGGCTACTTCGGCGGCGTCTTCAGGCTGTTGCGCTACGACAATCTGAAGAGTGCAGCGAAGAATCTACTGACGTTACCTACAGTACGGAACTCAAGTTCTGGACGGTGACCGTCATGAAAGGAACACCGTCGAAACTCACGCAAGAGAATGGAAATCCAATGAATGAGGAATGGCGAGATACGCGGGAAGGGCCAGATGCATTTCTCGTGGACACTCGCCCGTTTCGCAGGGTAGTACGCTACTCCGTCAGTCCAGATGGCCAGACACTGACGATACGAGAAGTCAGCTCCGCTATGCACGGAGGCAACGCGGAAAATGGCATTCTCAAGTCTGTTGTTCCAGTTCTCGTATTCGACATGGTCCGCGCAGAATCACTATGACTGTCGCAAAATCTCAAATTACAGTCAAATTGCCCATGTTCCAGCGCTGCTGGTAACGGCTACGTCTCAAAAACTCTGATACGATCTCGCCGGGTTCCAAGATGTATGGGAGAAGGCCAATCCGCGAACTCAGCGAACAGGAACGCCAGCGCTACCGTAGGTGGTGGAAGAAATACGCGATGCTAAAGCGTGCCGCGCAGGTAGGCCTCTTGGTTTGCGTTTTATGCGGCATGTTTAGTTTCAGTGGGCATGACCCCAACCATTTGGCGGGGCTCATTTTCTATCCCGCCTTCTGGGTGACCGTCATCTGCGGCGTTTGGTGGACATTATTGGAATGCCCCCGATGCGGCGAGAAATTCAGTGGGTGGTGGGGGTCCGAACACGATGACTGGGGAACCTCCGAATGTCAGCAGTGCGGACTGAGCTGTGACGATCTTTCCGCACTGAGGCGACGATGATGAAGAGTTCGGGTTCAATCCGCATCGCTTCACCAACTGGCATCGGCTTGCCTGCGATCCGCCGTTGTTCGTCTCGCTGACAGCACTTTTGCAAATACTGATTCAACTCCTCCAGGTGCTTCGCCTGCGGAACCGGCACCAGATGATTCCGGCGGAAATATCCCACTTCGCCTTCCACGCCACCCTTCTCGTTGCCCCGCGCCGGATTGCAGAACTCCGTCTGAAAGCCCCAGTGCGAACGAAAGCAGATCAGCCGCTCCGTCTCCTCCGGCTGATGCCCGCGCAGAATCTTATCCCGGTGGAAGAGCAAGCCATCGCGCAAGGGAACTGGGTTTGAGCAGCCGCTGCAGCCGCATCAGCACTGGCATATCGACGTTTCTTACATCAACCTGTGCGGCACGTTCTATTACTTGTGCAGCATTCTGGATGGGTTCAGTCGTTTCCTGGTGCATTGGGATCTGCGTGAGTCCATGCGAGAATCTGATGTCGAACTAATTCTACAGCGAGCTAACGAGAGTACCGGGAAGCGAAGCCGCGAATCATCTCCGACAATGGTCCGCAGTTTATTGCCCGCGACTTCAAGGAGTTCATTCGCATCTCGCGCATGACGCACGTCCGAACCTTCCCTTACCATCCACAGTCGAACGGCAAGATTGAGCGCTGGTACAAGTCGCTGAAAAGCGAGTGCATTCGGCCGGGAATGCAGCTGTCGCTGGAAGATGCACGGCGTCTGGTCGAGGGCTACGTGGAGCACTACAACAACGTCCGCCTGAACAGTGCCACCGGCAACATCACGCGGAAGGACGTGCAGGCGGGACGCCAGCAGGTGATTACGTCGAACGCTACCGCAAGTTGGCAGCAGCTCGGCAGCAACGGCGGATTCGCCGCCAGCAGGTCGCATAGGAAAGTGCGTCTCCACTTCTCGGAGGGCCGAAGTTCGCGATGGAAAACATCCCCTACGGCCGGTAGATCCAGGTCTGCGCTGTTCCCTGATCGTTGTTCGCATATCCGCCCGCCAGCAATACGCTGCCATCGCGAAGCTTCGTTTCAGTCATGTAGTGCCACTTGTCGTTCATCTGGCCCGACACCACGAGAAACTTTCCGCTCGCCGGATCGAAGATTTCTGCTTCTCGGCTTCCACCGGCAACCAGCAGTCTTCCAGACTGCAACTGCGCCGCATCATCCGGCAACTTAAAGCGGCTGTCATTCATTGATGATGTCGGTGCGAACTGCCCCGTGCCCGGATCGTAGACTTCCGCACTCTTCAGATTCCCGTTCCAGTCGCGCTCGTCGGAGCCTCCAGCGATCAGCACTCGACCATCCGGGAGCAGCCCCGCTGTGTGCTTGTAGCGCGCCGTGACCAAACTGCCGGTCTCACTGAATGTTCCGGTCTTCGGGTCGTAGAGCTCGGCACTTGGGGTCAAGGTTTCGCCTTTGCCTCCGGCGATCAGAACCTTCCCGTCGTTGAGCAATGTCGCTGTGTGCGCCACGCGGGCATGATGCATCGCCCCGGTTGCCTGAAACGACAGACTGGCCGCATGGAAGACTTCAGCCGAAGATAAATACCCGCTCGGCCCGTCGTGATCGTCTCCTCCAGTAATGAGCACGTCGCCGTTGGCCAGCATGGTCGCGCGTGGTTCGCCGCGCCGAGCAGTCAGCTTTGCTATCACCGTGAACTTACCCGTCGCCGGATCGTATAGCTCGGCCGAGTCAGTGGTGCCGCTGCCCACCCACCCTCCGGCGACCAACACCTTTCCCGACCGCAGCAGCACCGCGATATGTCCCACACGCCGCTCGGCCATCTCTCCTGCGGACTGAAACTTGCCGGTCGCAGGATCATAGATCTCGGCGGACTTGTAGAAGTCCTGGTTACGGCGCATGCCCCCGGCAATGAGAACCTTGCCGTCGGGAAGGAGAGTGGCGGTCTGTCCCGAACGCGGTTCGAGCATTGGCGCGGCCGGTGTGATTGTCCCCACGCGCGATACTGAGGGAACAGTCGCACGAAATACCGCGGCTGCGACAGCAAAACTGATTGTGAAACTGAGAATGATACAAGCAACGAACCATAGGCGGGACCGGTTCATGGCATCCTCGTTGAAAGTAGGACGTACCGCTGGGTCAAAGGTAAGCTAGTGATCGGAGCAAAGTTATAATACTCCGTCAGGTGAAACGGAGGCGGGCCATGCAGGGATGCAACCATGCTGAGGGATAACCTGGCGGGCTCATCGAGACGATGATGGCAGCGCAGGAACGAACTTCTTACGCTGCCTACCAAGTCCTCATCGGATCGAAAGACCCCAATGCCTTGAAAATCCCGCCCGAAGGGCGGAATACTCACTAACGGAGAACGTCGCTTCTCCACGGTCGAAAATCCTCGCGGTTATGCTGCGCTTGCCGGTTTAGAACTTACGAGTTCGACCCGGTAGCCAAGGCTCCGGAGATCACGGATCATTGTTGCCGTGTGCCTTTGCTTGGACTTTGTGTTCACCGTTGGCCCCCGTTCCTCGTAACGGATTCCCTCGTGCAAAATCTTCCAGATGAGACGGCACTGTCGATGGGCAAGCACCCCGATGGTTTGTTTGTGCCCGAGACGCAGCCAATTATCATCATTTTGGATCCTAACAGGACTGATAACGTCGCTAGTGTGATGCAGGCATCGCGGATGACAATCTCCCAACAGCGAGTAGCAATGCCCTCGGGCTCGCAGCTATCCAGAGGCTTATTGTCACCGGCCTTATCGCGCATACATACATCGAATCGACCGTACGGCAAGCCGTTGAACTCGGGTACGAAGTCACCATGGTGAAGGACGCGACTGCCGATTACTCCGAGGAATTCATGCACGCCGCGCTCGTCATCAATCTCCCAAACTACGCCAGCGCCATCGCGGATACCCATGACAGGCCGTGGTGCAAGTCTGGATTCGGGGAACGGAAAAGATGGCGTGATGCACAGGAATGATTTGTAGAATGCGGGCATGGCAATGGGGACGCGCAAGCAGCGGGAGAAGCAAGAAGACATCTGGATCGCGCACACGGAGTTGGCCGTGGCTCCGGGACATCCGTTCTATCAGCGTTTGAATGAACTGCTGGAGGCCGAGGGCTTCGACGAGTTTGTCGAGGGCCGGTGCGGGAAGTTTTATGCGGAGAAGTACGGGCGGCCGTCGGCGTGTACTCGTCCAGCGCAATGCCCACGAAACGCCGCAGCGCCAGCGAGTCCGCCAGCCGCCAGGCAATCCCGCGCTCCGCCCCGATGCCCTCGAAATACCCGATCAGCAGCGCCCGAAAGTAAATCCCCGGCGTCAGCTTTTCTTGTTTTCTTCCGTATCGTTTCCGGCCATCGTGCCGGCCATTCCGAGAAAGCTAGATTGGATGAATGGGTCTTGGTGGTAATTGCAGGTTCAGTCGGGCTGTTACTGACATTGCTAGTCAATGCTGGCCTCGCCTTTTATCTGTCGTTTCAAAGTGCGTCACCTGAAGTGCCGCCCAACTTTGATCAACGACTTCTTGTGCTTGAGACCTGGGGATGCCTGGTGCCTTTTGTGTGGGGATTTAGCGCCAAGTGGCTACCGGTGTTTCTTGGTTTGCGGCCCGGGTGTGGACGGATTCTACTGCTGGCCGTTGCCTTAAATTCAGGCGGCGTCTTGCTCGCACTTGCTGGTGCTGTGTTACCTGCCACCGTGCTACTCCTCATGGGGTTAGCTACCGCCATTTCCGCGTTACGCTTGTTTGAACCTGCAGAACGACCAGCCAAAGTCAAAGGAGTTCACTCAAGTTTTCCATTCTTTGTGCGTCTTGCCTACGTCTGGGCGTCGATTGCGGCATTTCTGAGCCTTTGGGCCGCGATGAGCCGGGATTCTTCCGGGATTTGGGGCGCCTCACGTCACGCTTTAACTGTCGGTTTCCTGGCGACAATGGTTTTTGCTATTGGCCAGCGTGTCCTTCCAGCATTTTCAGGAATGCGGCCGCTGTTCAGCACCAAGCTGATGTTTTTGTCCCTATTGCTGCTCGCCGTCGGATGCCTTCTACGAGTCAGTTCAGAGGTATTGGCGTATCAAGGCTTCGTTCGATCCGCGTGGTCATGGCTTCCGACGTTTGCAATTTACGAAATGACGGCCGTCACACTCTTCGCATTCAATCTTCTCACTACGTTTGCACGCGAGGCCCCTGCTGTGGCAATGCAACCTCTTCGCGAAGCTAATTAATTACGGTCCGGCAGAGCGAGACGTCTCAGATGTTAGGGAGCAGATCAAAGTACTCGTCGTCCTCGTTCTTCCCACCTTCTCCGGCGCCCAACTGTTTCTCCGACTGGATAAACTCGATGCGCTCGATCCACTTGACCATCTTGTAGCCAAGCTGATTCTCGACTCGCAGCCGCAGTGGAGCGCCATACACGTCTGGCAGCTGCTGACCGTTCATGTGCGTTGCAAGCAAGCATTCCGCCTTCAGTACGTTCTCCATGCTCTGCGTGTCGTAGTAGGGGCCACCGTAAAGTGCTTCGCCAAAAGAAAAGAAGGCCACCACCTGGGCTTCCGGTTTTGGGCGAACGAGATCGATCAGCGCCCGCATCGGAATACCGCCCCATCTGGCAATGCCACTCCAACCCTGAATGCAGTGATGCATGGTGATGTGCTCGACCATGCCCAACTTCTCGATATCAGCAAGCGAGAGCACGACCGGATTTTCGACCAGTCCGCCCACCTGCAGCTTGAAATCCTGGAATCCGCGCCCGGCGAGATGTTTCCAATCCTCGCGCAATGGCATCTTCCCATTGGGCCAGAAGTACGGCGAGATGTCCCGCTCCGAATAGTTCTGGTGCGGAACGAGTCGGTTCAAGGTGAGCAGTTGCATGGGGTAGGTCACGGTTTTCAGTGCGTGCTGCAGACCACGGGGGTGGTTCCAGGAGATGTAATGCGCTGCAATCCATGACAATACGACCACCCCAATTCCCACGAATCCCAGATACACCCCGATCAGCTTCTGATCATCTGTTCCCATCACGATGTGGTTCATGTTCCTGGCGAATCCTGTCATCACAACCAGCGTGACGTGCACCACGAGAAAGGCAAGAAAACTGAGCATGGTGAGGAAGTGGATGGACCGGGCCGACTGCTTGCCACCGAAGATCTTCGCGTACCAGGGAAATCGGTTTACCACCGCCGGTGACATGGCGATTCCAGTCGCAATGGCCAAGGGTCCGAAGACAAACACGACAGTGAAGTAGGCAATCTGCTGCAGGGCGTTGTAGCCATAGAATCCGTTTGGCTCCGGAGGCATGTGGAATGTCGCGTAGTGAACCCAGGTATTCCATGCCTGCAAAAGAACCGTCGCGGACGTAGGGACGATTCGGCGCCACTGCTCGGTATCGAACAGCATGAGGATGAAGAAAATGCCCGTAACGATGAATCCGTGAACGTCGATGAAGTGCCACACTCGCGCAACGCCGATGGTATGTCTGTAACCGGGCGTGCCGACGATCGGGCTTAGATAGCGGGAGTCATCTTTTGCCGTCCAGATGCGATCGCGAGGAACCTTGAGCGGCGTGAACCGGATCCATTCGCTTCCGGGTGTGCAGTCATCATTGAAATAAAGACGAGGATGATCAAACAAGATGGAGAGGCCACTTCGGATCAGGAGCATCACGAAAAGGAAATTGAAAAAATGGCAACAACGTACCCAGAGCGGGAACCCGTGCGGCCCGGCGAAGTTATTAGGAAAGATCTGGGGGACGGGAGGAACCGTAGGCAAACCGGCTATTGCAAACTCGATCCACGAGGTGAGAACGGCGGCCAGGACAACGGCTCCGATTCCGATGAGAATGGAAGGCCGAACCCAAATCCGGAAGCGTCGGTCCTTGGGGTAGTGCACTGCAGCGTGCGCAGCATCGAAGGGAATCATAGCTGAATCACGAGGTAGCTCCTGTTCCAGAACGCCCTCGAAACCTCCAATCAATAGAAGTATATCGTGACACGATATACAATAGGGTAGGCCAGTTCAGCGGATACAGGTACTCCTCTCCCCCATAACGGATGCAGGGATGGCTGATGTAACCATAACGGTCGACGGAAAGAGAGTAGTTCAGCCCGCCGGAACACTGCTCATCGAAGCCTGTAAGAGTGTAGGCATTGAGATTCCCTCCTTCTGTTATTACCCCGGTCTATCTCTGCAAGGTGCTTGCCGGATGTGCCTTGTAGAAATCGCCAAAATGCCCAAGCTGCAGACTGCTTGTACGACGGTCATCAACGAGGGGATGGTGGTTACAACCGAGAGCGATACCGTCAAGCAAGCGCGCAAGGCGATGCTCGAGTTTGTGCTCGAGAACCATCCCCTGGACTGCCCAGTCTGCGATGCGGGAGGGCAATGCGAACTACAGGACGCGACTCTCAGCTACGGTCCGGGAGAGTCCAGACTGATTGATCCGAAGAATCACAAGGACGAACAGCAGTGGCCTCCGATCGTCTACTTCGACCGTCCGCGTTGCATCATGTGCTACCGCTGCGTGCGCGTCTGTGGAGAGGGAATGGATGTCTGGGCTCTTGGCGTCGCCAATCGCAACTCATCTCAGCTGATTGTTCCCAACAAAGGCGACTACCTGGAATGTGAAGAGTGCGGCATGTGCATTGACATCTGTCCGGTCGGTGCCCTGACGTCGGGTCCGTATCGCTATAAAACTCGACCATGGGAAATGAAACATGTGGCAACGATATGTACGCACTGTGCCGACGGATGTACCACGACCTTGGGAGTGCGTCCGAGCGGAACTGGAATGCAGATTGTCCGTGGAACGAATCGGGACAAGAGCGGGATCAACGGCGATTTTCTCTGCATCAAGGGACGCTACGCGTTCGATTTCACCGCCCACCCCGAGCGGCTCAAGCAGCCGCTAGTTCGGAAAGGTGGCGGACTGGTTCCCGCTTCGTGGGAAGAAGCCTTCTCGACTGTTGCCGGACGACTACGCGAAATCCGGGATGGCTTCGGCGGCAAGGCTACCGCAGTGATCGGTTCAACGCGCACGACGAACGAGGAGAACTATTTACTGCAAAAAGTCGCACGGGTTGTCCTGGGGACCAACAACATCGATCACCACCGGACTGCGGATTTTCCTGCCTTATTCCGGGCGCTCGCGGGCACCCCCGGCAGCACTGCCAGCATGAAGGACGTCATCGATGCTCCCGCCATTCTTCTCTTTGGCAACGATCCGACCTATCAGCACCCATTGCTCGCTTGGCAGATCCGGAACAACGTGCGACTGCACCATGCCCGCCTTTACCTGATCAATACAAGAGCGATCAAGCTCACCCGACAAGCGACGTGTTTTGCGCGTATAGACGGGGGCAGCGAAAACTGGGCGGTGGCGTTCCTCGGAGGAGACGATAGCGCACGCGACAAATGCAGTACGAATCCCGAGGACCGGAACAGACTGACAGCACTGCGGGAAAAAATATCGACAGAAAAGAATCTAGTTGTGGTATGCGGCTCTGAACTGCATGGGGAGCAAATGGACGGCCTAGTGCGAGCCACGACTGCACTCGTTCCCCGTTGCAAGTGGGTTTTCCTGGGGGACTACGCAAACTCCCGCGGCGCTTCCGACATGGGGCTCTACCCGGACTTGCTTCCGGGTTACAGACCGGTATCGGACTGTGGAGAGTTTTCCGAGAAATGGGAGGCACAGGTTCCCATTGAGCCCGGACTGAATCTGTTGCAGATCCTCGAAGCGTCCAGGAATGGCGCGCTCAAGGCCTTATACGTCGTGGGTTCGAATCCTGTAGCCCGGTGTCACGTTGACCCATTTGCGTTGCATGCAACATTCCTGGTCGTGCAGGATTTGTTTCTCACCGAGACGGCTCAGTTGGCGGATGTCATTCTTCCGGCCACTTCCGCTTATGAGAAATCGGGAACCTTCACGAACACTTGTGGTGATCGGCAAACATTGAAAAAAGCTGCCGAGGTGGTGGGCCCCAAGAGCGACCTTGAAATCATCGCTCGCCTGGCGCAATACATGGGGTATCCAATCGAAAAACTGGTCCGCCGCGGAGAAGGTATCCGCGCGGATGCAGGACAATCACGTGGCGCTCAATCAGGCGAACTGGATCGCCAGGCCGTATGGATGGAAAGGCAAGATTTAGAGCCGCGGCTGAGCCCATTTGATCCGAACGCAGTCCTCGACGAGATCCAGAGTGTGGTCCCCGCCTACCGATCTCACCACGTTGATTTTTCGAGCTTAGCGAGGCTTGCTGCCCTCAAGCGACCCGCTGAAGCTGAGGAACAGCTGATCACTTCCTCCAAAGATGATCTGTTCTCTTCCGGTAGCTTGGGTCGTTACTGTTCGGCTCTCAGAAGCGTGATGGAACGTCATCTTCTCTTACCCATTGAATCAGACTCCGGTAACCGCGAACTCTTTGCCGAACCGAGGGAATGGAATGACCCTGGAAGCGTTCGCCCAGGCTCATAGTTTGCCACCCTGCTGGCTGGAACTGAGGCGGCGCTGCGAAGACGTGGTGAGACGGCCCGATTTTTGGTACCGCACAGATCTGCGCCAACAGGCTAGCGATTTGGCGATCAAGGCCTCGAACATTCTCGAGATGACGCTCAGCGAGACTGCGCGGCAGGAAAAGCGATCATCCTGAGACGCTGCTCATTGTCGACGGCCGAAAATACCTGATTGACTGTGGGATCGGGACCATGCAGCGGATGCTCCAGGCCGGTATTCCATCCGAGCAGGTTGAGCAAATCTTCCTCAGTCACCTTCACTCCGACCACGATCTCGGGCTGGTCGACGTGATGGCAAATGATTTTTTCAGCCTGAACTCGGCGAGCGCCAGGCACATGATCCAGATTTTTGGCCCACCGCAGACAAAAGAACTTGTCGATACCGCATTCCACTTCATCGCCATCTCGGTTCGACCATTTGCGGCGCAAAATCCATCCGCCTACAAAACCAACGACGGGCATCTCGCCAGTCCGTTTGTCGTACATGAAGTGGAGCGGGTGGGGACGATCTTCCGAGACGACAGGATCCGAGTCATCGCAGCCGAAAATACCCATTACGCCCTGACGTCGGTTGCATCTCGCAAGCAGATGAAATCGTACTCGTACCGCTTCGAGACTGCGCACGGCGTGACTGTTTTTACTGGCGATACTGGTCCTAGCGACGCCGTGGCCTCGCTGGCGAGTGGCGCCGATGTATTTGTCGCGGAGGCATCAAGCCGCGACCCGGAGGATCTGGACCGATTCGTGAGCCTTACGGCAACACAGAACCACTGGTCGCCCGCGCGGACGGAAGCTTTCCACGCGCACATGCAACGGGAGCATCTCGACGCGGCTTCGATCGGGCATCTGGCCTCGAAAGCGCATGTAGGGTCGGTCCTGCTCTACCACTATCGCCCCCAGAACAAAAACGATGTAGCCGCGTACATAAGCGGTGTGAAGAAGTACTTCGCTGGACCGGTGTTCGCGTCCGCTGACTTGGATCGGTATTGTCTTGATGCGACTCACGGCAAAGGAAGCGGAGCTACTTTTGTGGTTAATCCCTGTCGCGAGCAGTCGCCGGCACACTGATTCGCTGATCTCTCAGGCAGGTCTTCCTTGAGGATTGCCGTCATTGTCTCCGTGGCGGTATCGCGACGGAAGGCGCGCTGTCCGCTGAGCATCTCAAAAAAGATTGCCCCGAACACAAAAATGTCGGAGCGATGATCCACCAGTCCACGCCTTTAATTTCTTCACCAGCTTTTTCGGAATCGGGATCTCGCGTTCCTTGTGCGCCTTCGGAGTCCAGTTCCGGTCCGGCTTGTGGCTGACGCGAACGGTTGAGGCCGCGAAGTTCACGTCAGACCAGTACGTATACATGACCTCCTGCTCCCTTATGCCGGTCATCAGGAAGAACTCGAACCACAGCTTGCACTGGGCGCAGGACTACCCGCTGGCGAATCGCGATCTGATACGGATGCGCCGCGCGGGTCATATAATCTGAGACGGGATGAATCTAATCCGTCGTAATCTTTCCGCATCCATTCTCTTCTTCCTGGTTGCTGTTCCCTGTTTTTCCCAGGCCGCCAACGACCAGCAAGCGAATTTCGTCTCCCACGTCCAAAAGGCTAAGAAATACCTCGATGCGAAGCGGCCTGATCTGGCGATTCCAGAACTGCAGGCGGCGGCCGCGATCGACCCGCAGAATATCGAGACCCAGGGAAATCTCGGAGTTCTGTTGTACTTTCAAGGCAAGGTAGCCGATGCCATTCCGCATCTTCGCGCCGCAATCGCGGGGGAGCCGGGGTTAGCGAAGATTCGGGGTCTGCTGGGACTGGCAGAAATCCATACGAGCGACATGCCCGAGGGCCGAAAGGATCTAGAAGCCTCATTCCCTTTGATTCCCGATCAGAAATTCAAGATTGAAGTCGGACTGGAACTCGTCAGCCTATTCACACAAAACGGAGATCTCGTGCAGGCGAGTAGTGTGCTGGTCGAGTTGCGCAAGATCGCTCCCGACAATCCGGAGGTCTTGTACGCCGCTTACCGCACGTACTCAGACCTGTCTGGCGAGGCTATGCTGGCATTGTCGTTGTCCGTTCCAGATTCTGCACAGGTCCATCAGATGTTGGCTCACGAGGAAACAAAACAGGGGAATACGAATGGCGCGGTGGCACAGTTCCGCCAAGCGATTGCCATCAATCCTCATCTTCCAGGTATCCATTTTGAATTGGCCGAACTGCTGCATACCTCTGAGGATCCCGCGGTAAGAAAGGAGGCGGAGCAGGAGTACCGCCTGGCCCTCGTAGAAAATCCTCAGGATGAGAAGGCGATCCTGAGATTGGCGGAGATCGATGCTCAAAAGGGAAACTCGCAGAAATCTTTTCAGGAATACACAAAAGCCACGGAACTGCAGCCCACCGACGCCGATGCGAAATTAGGGCTGGCCAAGACGCTCATCGAGATGGATCAGACCGGCAAGGCACTATCTCTGTTGGAAGAGACCGTGCAGTTGGAACCCACGAATGCTACGGCCCACTACCGGTTGGGCACCGTGTATCGGCAGCTTGGCCGTGCCGATGATGCCAAGAGGGAACTCGAACTTTACAAAACGTACAAGGACATGAAACGAAAACTTCGCGCCGTCTACAAAGAGCTTCAAGTCCAACCAAAAGAAATCACTGCTGATGAGCCGGATCAAAAATAGTCAGAGGGGACGAGGAACCTCTCAAGAGTTTCGGGTTTCGGCAAAGATAGTCATAGCGTGCGCCGTCATTGTGGTCCTTTGGCTGCAGGCCAGCATGGCCTGGGGGCAGATGGGGACGAATACTCCGCTCTCTCCCAAGGAACGCGAAAAGGCTGAAGCCGAACGAAAGCAGACAGGGCCACTCCCGAACTATCCGACGTTGGTGGATATTACTGCTTCGACCGGAATTCACTTCGAGCACCAGTCGAGCCCGCAGGCAAAATTTATAGCCGAATCGATGAGCGGTGGTGTTGCCCTCATTGATTACGACCGCGATGGCTGGCCGGACATCTATTTTACCGGCGCTCAAAACGTCGACATGGCCCAGCACGGCGTCAAAGCGCGCAGCGCTCTCTATCACAACAATCATGATGGAACGTTCACCGACGTCAGCGACAAAGCCGGCGTCGGTTATCCCTGCTGGGCGTTCGGTGCATCAGTTGGCGACTATAACAATGACGGCTGGCCCGACATGCTCGTCACGTGTTTGAACGGGGTCGTACTTTACCGCAATAACCACGATGGAACGTTCACCGACGTCACCAAGGCGGCCGGACTCGCCAATGATTCTGGTTGGGCGACCGGAGCGGCATTCGGCGACTACGACAACGATGGCTGGGCGGATCTTTTTGTTTCCCACTACGTCGATTTCCATCTCAACGATCTGCCGGTCTTCGGCTCCAGCAAATCCTGCAAGTACATGGGAATCGATGTGCAATGCGGACCGCGAGGATTGAAGGGATCGCCCGACAATCTCTATCACAACAACGGCAACGGAACATTCACTGACGTATCGAAGAAAGCGGGAGTCGACGATCCGGAATACCGCTACGGTCTGACTTCGATATGGACGGATTTCGACAACGACGGCAATCTCGACCTCTTCGTCACCAACGACGGGCAAGCGAACTATCTCTACCAAGGTGATGGCAAAGGAAAGTTCGAGGACGTAGCGCTCTTGTCCGGAGTGGCGGCGAACGAAGACGGATTCGATCAGGCAAACATGGGCGTGGCCATCGCCGATTATCTGCACACAGGCCGCATGTCGCTGCTGCTATCACATTTCGACATTGAATACGCTGCTTTGTATCGGAACGATGGAAAGATGAACTTCGTCGATACATCGATCACCTCCGGAATTGCCAGAGGCACACAAGGCTTCGTTGGTTGGGGCGATGCCTTCATCGATTTTGCCAATCGCGGCTGGCAGGATTTTTTCCTGGTGAACGGCCACGTGTATCCGCAGGTCGACACGCTTCCCAGGGCGACCCGATATCTGGAACCAAAATTTCTCTTTCTGAACAACTCCGACGGCACTTTTCAAAACGTGAGCCGGCGAGTTGGTTCGGCCCTGGAAATACCGCAGGTGAGCCGCGGAGTCGCTGTCGGCGACCTTTTTAATGATGGGAAGCTAGACGTGGTTGTGGAGAATTTGGTGGGCGAGCCGATGATCTTGCGTCCAGAAAATGGTCCTGCTAATCACTGGATCAGTTTTCAACTCGAGGGAGTAAAGTGTAACCGGCTCGCCTTGAATGCGCGGGTGCAGGCGACCGCCGGTGATCTCGTTCAGACGGGAGAGGTGTTGAGCGGCGGAAGCTATCTATCGCAACACGATCTCAGAATTCATTTCGGCCTTGGCAATCATGAGCGTGTGGATCGGGCGGAAGTTCTCTGGCCGAATGGCAAGAAGGAAACGCTAAGCAATTTGACTGCGGACAAGCTTTATGTCGTACGAGAGGAAGAAGGGATTATCTCGAGCTATGCACCGACGAAAAGCAAGCTGCCGTAGTTTTTAGTACTCCTGTTCTATAACTGATAAGCACGAACGCTGAGCAATGAATCTTTCTCTACCGGAACGCCTCATCGGCGCTTGCTTTCTGTCCATACTCTTCGGCACAGGCCCGATTGCAGCGGCTCAGACTCCCCCACAGCAAGCAGACTCTTCATTCGCTGTTCAATTCCGTCAGGCATTGAATCTGGCCGAACATGGGGACAAGCAGCGCGCGATGGCCCTCACGCTTGAACTGCTGCAGAACAATCCCAAGTATGTACCGGCGATCAAGCTGAAAGGTATGTTGCTCGAAGAGGCCGGCGCTGCTGCCCAGGCTGGTGCGGTGTATGAACAAGGCCTGAATCTGGCGCCCAATGATCCTGACTTCCTGTTGAAGACAGGCGCCTATCGGCTTGCCAAGGGCGACCGCGATCGTGCGATTCAATTGCTCCAGCGCTGCGTCAAACTCAATCCTCATGATGGAGACGCACACTACTACCTTGCGCAGGCTTATCACCTTAACGGGCAGGACAGGTTGGCACTGGCTGCGATTCAACAAAGCCTGAAGAACGAACCCGACAACGCATCCGTGTGGCAAAAGTACGGCGCAATATTATGCGACACCGGAAATTGCGAATCCGGCTTGCGCTGGCTCCTCAAAGCGCAGCGAAAGGATGCCACCCTGCCGCGAATAGATTTCGATATCGCGGCCGTTGACTATAAGCTGATGGATCTGTCCGGCGCTGCTCAATATGCAGCGCATGCAGTAGAACTTCAGCCCGTTGATGTTAGCGCGCTGCAACTTCTGGCCACCGCGAACGTGAAGCTGGCGCACTGGCGGGATGCAGAAACAGCATTCCAGCGAGTGCTCGCTCTCAAGCCCGGCGACGTTGACGCCCAGCTGGGTTTGGGGCAGTGCCAGGTAGAGCTAAAAGATTATCAAGCGGGCATAGAAACGTTGCAGAGCGCACTGCATCTGGACCCGACTCGGCTGCTGGCTCACTTTTATCTTTCACGGGCGTACGCCGGAATGGGGAAAACAGAAGAGGCGCAGCATGAGGCCGCGCTGCATCAGTTGATGATGGAGCAGGCGACCTTCGTTCGCTCCACCTCAAACGAAGAACGGGAGAGCGTTATCAAACCGACGGCCCAGAATATGCTCGCCGCGCAGCACGAAGATAATGCACTACGACTGTACCAGGAACATTTCAAGGGAAGCTCCGCGACTCTCGCCGATGCCTACGTGTTTATCGGAAAGCTCTACCTCTTCATGGGCAAAACGGAAAACGGGCTGCGCTGCCTGCATCACGCGCTGAAAATCCAACCGACCGTGCGCGGCGCACACACTTACGAAGGGATTCTCGCGTTAAAAGACGGTGACCTTGCCCGCGCTGAAAATGAATTTCAGGCAGAGCTTGCGAATGACCCGAGCTATCAACTGGCGATCGCCGAGCTCGGCGAGGTTCATTATCACCAGCAACGATGGGACGAAGCCGCCGAACAACTGGCCAAGTCGAAGACGATGACTCCCGAGTTGCTCTACATGCTTTGTGATTCGTACTTCCATTTGGGCAAAGTTGAAGACGCACGACTCAATGCCGAAGCCATGGCTGCTTATGCTCGAAACAGACCAAGTGTGATGCAGGGATTGATCGAGCTTCTCGTTCGCAATGGCCAGGCGGATCTGGCGAAACGGCTTGAGTCTCGTTGACGCTCTGGCCTCGTGCGATATCAAGCAGGAATCACTTACCGGGAACCTTCCGTGATCGTCACGATCTGGTCCGCTTTCACGTTCTTCAAAACCTGCTTCGTCCCACTTGGCCAACTTAACTCGATGCTCTCCACGACTGCGGAATTGCCCAAACCGAAATGCACGCGCTTGTCGCTGGAAGAGTTGTAGCCAACCGTGGCCGTCGCGTGGTTGTATTGTAAACCAGACAAAGTTGTGATTTTCACTTTGGTCCCCAACCCGTCGCGGTTGGATTTCACTCCCACCAACTTCAGAATGATCCAGTGGTTGTGGTTCCGGGAACGATTCATCCAGATTTCGGGCGAACCATTGAGTACGTTCACGACGACATCGATCTTGCCGTCGTTGTTCAGATCCCCAAAAGCCGCCCCGCGATGAGGAGCCGGAACCCTGAATGATGCTCCAGCCTTCGTGCTCAGATCTTCAAACCTGAGATTGCCGAGATTCCGAAAAACTCGGTTTGGGAGAGGGTATGGGCGATGTGCCAACCGCACGGAATTATCGAGAATGTCGGAGTTCGTTGTGAACAGATCTTTCAATCCGTCATTATCGAAATCAAAAACTCCGACTCCCCACGCGGTGGAGCGACTAGTTAACGCGGCGAGCCCTGAAGCGGCGGTTACGTCGGTAAATAGCCCATCGCCGAGATTCCGGTAAAGAGGAAATCCTTCGCCAAACATCGCGGTTTCAAAAATATCGGGACGCCCGTCGTTATCAATATCGCGGAAGTCCGCTGCCATTCCCGCGATCGCATTGCCGAACGCGTTATAGGCAACCCCGGAACCAAGAGCGACGTTGGTGAAGGTGCCGTCTCCTTTGTTGTGGAACAGGTAATTCTCGAACGTGTCATTCGCGACAAAGATGTCTGTGAATCCATCGTTGTCGTAGTCGGCGAACGCCATTCCCATGCCTTTGCCCACGTACTTGGAGATACCGGACTGCTTCGATACATCCGTAAACGTGCCGTCTCCATTGTTGCGGTAAAGAATGTTTGGCGTTCCGAGAAAATCGACGGGCGAACAGTAGGCAGGCAGCCCTTCCTGAGCACAGAGCTTCGCTTTTCCGATGCTGTAGTTCAGATAGTTGGTGACGAACAAATCCAGCAGCCCGTCGTTGTTGTAATCGAACCATCCCGCCGCCACCGACCAGGCCTTGCCAATTTGAGGAACGATGCCCCCCACGCCGGCCTTGTCCGTCACGTCACTAAACGTTCCGTCACCATTGTTGTGAAACAACTGGTTGCGGTTGAATCCGGTCACATACAGATCGACGAATCCATCGTTGTCATAATCGCCGGCAGCAACTCCCATTGAATATCCAATGCCCTTTAGACCCGCCTTCTCCGTGACATCGGTAAACGTGCCATCACCATTGTTGCGGAAGAGACGATTCCAGTACCCAGGCCCGCTCTTTTCAAGCGAAGGGATTGCTGCTCCGTTGGTAAGAAAAATGTCGAGCAGTCCATCGTTGTTGTAGTCGAAAAGCGCGACTCCCCCTACCATCGTCTCAAACGTGTATCGCTGCAGGCTGACGCTGTTTCGCAGCTCGAATTTGACCTTCGACTGCTGGATGACGTTTTCGAATTCAATAGCGGATTCGGGCGAGACTCGATGCGAATCCCGCCTGGAACTGGGTCTCGAGTTTTCTGTCGCAGCGGCCGTCTGCCGCGCCTGCAGCGGCGTCCGCCTCAGGGTGAGAACCACGATAGGGACCAGAAATGCAACGACGATCCATCTGGGGCGCACAATTGCGGTGAGCATATCAGACCAGGACGTGCGAACGAAACTCTGGTTGGAGAAGCCGTCGACCAGAAAGGCCGCTGCGCTCGCAAAACGCTCTTTAATCGGAATGGCATTTTCGGATAGGCTAGGTCAGCATAAATGCGGCCCATGCAGCATAGTCCCATGCATCGAACAGGCACGCTCCACACCACCCTACATGTCGCTCTGAAGTTGTTCGTTATTCCGGTGCTCTCTATAGCTTTGTGGGCGGCAAATCCTGACCGGACGCTCCCCGTGCTGACGCATGCCGACCAAATACGGCAACTCAGTCCGGAGCAGGCGGCCCTGGGATATCCGGTTCGCGTGCGTGGCGTCGTGACCGATGACGTCCCATCTCCCGACCTTTTCGTTCAGGACTCCACTGCTGGCGTTTACGTGGAAGGCTCGAAATCAGGCAATTTTCCTCACCATTTCGGCGACCTGATCGAGGTGGAAGGAATCACAGGACCCGGAAAATTTGCTCCAGTCATCATCGAAAAGAGTTCGCGCCTTATGGGTACCGCGCCTCTGCCGAAGACGCGCGTCTACTCCTTCGACGAGATAGCCGACGGCCAACTCGACAGCCAGTGGGTGCAGATTCGGGGAATCGTACGTGCCGTCTCAATTGATAAGACATCCTGGCGGGAAACTTCGCTCGCGATGCGAGTCGCTTCGGGCGGCGGCCAACTGAGCGTGCGCGTTCCCATCTCGGCCGAGCAGAACTTTTCTACCTGGATCGATAGCGAAGTGCTTCTCGAAGGAGTGTGCGGAAGTTTGTTTAATGCACAGCGGCAGCTGACCGCTGTGTTGCTCTATGTACCACGATTGAATTTCATCACCGTCGAGACGCACGCGCGCGCCGTGCCGCTTTCTTCGCTGCTGACATGTTCTCCCGGGGGAGGACAGGACCATCGCGTAAGGGTTCGCGGAGTCGTGGGCTACCAGCAGCCCGGAAAAGCTCTATTTCTTCAGGCTGAGGGCCGAGGGCTGCGCGTCCTCACCGATCAGGAAACAAAATTGAATGTCGGCGACCTCGTCGACGCCGTCGGATTCCCCGCTACCGGCGAGTCAGCGCCCGTCTTGAAGGATGCCGTGTTCTACCGTTTAGGAACGAGTGCCGCCGTTGCCCCCGTCCCACTGGATATCGTGGTTCCTTGGGAGAGATACGACGGCGCCGTAATCGAAACAGAAGCCACGATCCTTGGGCGTGACGTGCAAGCGGACGGCGTGCGTTTTCTCATGCAGCACGAGCGGGACCACGTTTTGTTTGACGCGACGTTATCTCCGCTGAACTCGGCAACTCAGCTTCTGTCGGTTCCTCTCTACAGCCGAGTTCGTGTAACAGGCATTTGCCTGGTTCAGAGTGGAGGATTATGGGCTGTTCCGCAGTCTTTCCGCATGTTGCTACGCTCTCCGGAGGATCTGGTTGTATTGCACGCTCCGTCCTGGTGGAATCTGCGGCACACGCTGTGGGTGTTGGGCGTTACCGTCTGCGCCTTGCTGCTCGTCATCGCGTGGATGGTGGTGTTGGGACGTCGCCTTCGAGACCAGATGCGGCTGATTCGTCAGAAAATTCGTAGCGGAGCCGTTCTTCAAGAGCGTAACAGGATTGCCCGCGAACTGCATGACAATCTCGAGCAGGAACTGGCCGGAATCACCATGCAACTCGACCTGGCCGTCGATTGCTTCCAACAGGCACCCAAAGTCGCGCAACACGCTTTGGAGACCGCGCGCAATATGAGCCGGCACAGCATGCTCGACGCGCGCCGCTCCGTTTGGGATCTGCGCTGCCATTTGCTGGAAGAAGGAGACCTGGTATCAGCGTTGCGCCTGACGGTACAGCCCTCGATTCCCTTTGGCGGCGTAAAAGTGGACGTGAGCGTCACTGGCGAGCCGGTCCGATTGCCGACGGCGGTGGAAATGAACCTGCTGCGGATCGGCCAGGAAGCCGTGGCGAACGCAATCAAGCACGGCCATGCTCGTGTCGTGAGTGCCAGACTCGAGTTCGACGACAGTAAAGTTCGGCTTTTCGTCACTGACAACGGGCGCGGATTCCGTCCCCAAGACACCACTCCAAGCGGACACTTCGGCCTTCTTGATATGCGGGAGCGAGCCCAATCCATGGGAAGTGTTTTGCAAGTCGAAAGTGAAATTGAACATGGAACCACCGTTTTCGTCGAGATTCCGGTCAAAGAACGGGTGAGACGTTGATCACCGCGCAAAAGCCGATACGAATCCTCGTGGTAGACGACCACTTCATGGTGCGGATGGGGCTCTCGTCGTCCTTGAATGCAGAAGAAGATATGGAAGTGATTGCCGAAGCCGGCAATGGGGAGGATGCCCTCGGTGTCTATCGCAGGCATCGCCCGAACCTGGTGCTGATGGATGTGCGGCTTCCGGGCATGAGTGGAGCCGACGCCGTCGCCGCAATTACAAAGGAATTTCCCGACGCCTGCGTCTTGATGCTCTCCACTCATTCCGGTGAAGGAGAGGTCTATCGTTCCCTGCAGGCGGGTGCTCGCGGATACATCCTGAAAAGCGCGATGCGCGAAGAACTCTTGCGCGCCATCCGCGACGTTCGCGAGGGCAAGCGATATTTGGACCCCGTGGTGGCGCCCCTTCTTGCGGAGCACCTTGCCCATCGCCGTCTGACAAGCCGTGAATTGGAAGTCCTGAAGATGGTTGCGAAGGGAATGGCCAATAAGGAAATTGCTGCAGCTCTCAACATCACCGAAGTTACGGTCAAACTTCACGTCAGCCACGTCCTCGAAAAATTGAACGTGAAGGATCGAACCGAAGCCGCCACCGCCGCCCTGAAAAGGGGCATTATCTCGTTGGATTGACTATCGTTAACGCTTCCGCTACCCAAGACCTATACGAAAGTAGAGTGTCTTGTCTCGCCTTCTGCATAGCAGATTTCCTAATGCAATAACACTACACTGATTTGTTTTTCCGATCAGAACAATCCGCGGGACGAATTGCTGCATAAGGATTCGTTGCGGTTCTAAAGCAGAAAATTTTGCGGAACTGTGTGGACCCTATGAAAAAACTTTTGTTGTGCGTACTTCCTTTCTTTCTGGCTCTTGCAAGCGTGCAGATATTGGCACAAGCCACAAACTCTGGCGATATACGAGGCACGGTCACCGATACTACCGGGGCGTTGGTTCCGGGGACGACGGTCACAGTCGTCAACGTCGACACTGGCGTGACCCATACTTTTGTTACAAATGATGACGGCCTGTATGACACAAACTCAATCGTCGCAGGTCGATACACGCTTACCTTCACCAAGGACGGCTTCAGCAAAATGGTGCGCGGCCCAGTATCCGTTGAAGTCGGCTTCACCACCGTGAACGCTGAACTGAAAGTCGGTGCGGCGTCCCAGGAAGTCACGGTGACCAGCGATGTGCCGCTGCTCAAGACGGAAACGAGCGAGCAGAGCACGACGCTTGAAGCGAAGTCCATGGAGCAATTGCCTCAAGTCGCGAGCGGATCGGGCGTCAGTTGGGAGAATTTTATGATCCTGCTTCCGGGCGCAACTGGCACTCCGAACGGATCGCAGGGTTCTTCAAATCCCGGCCAGGAGGTCGCCGTTAACGGCAATCTGCCTTATTCGAACATTCTTGCTGACGGAGCATCCACGACACTTTCGCACAGCCAGAACGCCAATCCTGCGATTTTTGAAACGGTGCAGGAACTACAGGTCAACAGTTCTTCGTTCTCTGCGCAATATGGCATTGGTGGTGTCATTTTCAACCAGATCACTAAGGGCGGGACGAATCAATTTCACGGGTCCGTTTACGACTCTTTCAGAATGATGCTCTGACCGCACACTCTCAGTTCCAGACCGGACCAATTCCGTTCTTGCGCTTCAATAACTTTGGTTTCTCCGTGGGCGGTCCGATCGTAAAGAAAAAGATATTCTTCTTCTTCGACTACGACCAGGTAGTGAACCACGGAAACAGCAGTGCCACCAACAGCGTCCCAACTCCTGCGATTATGTCGGGCGACTTCACCGGCATGCAGACGATCTTCGATCCGACGACGCAGACGATTGCCCTCGATTCCCAAGGAAACCCCTACCCGGTTCGGCAGAGTTTTGCCAGCGAGTATGGGAACGGAAACGCCATCCCGGCCAGTCTCATCGATCAACTCGCGTCGAAGGTGCAGCAGTTCTATCCCACTCCGACCAATCACCTTCCCGGCGGCATATTCGTTAATGGAGGCACTGGTTCCGAAGGCGAGCCGATAAACAACTTCTACTCAAGTCTGCCCGCTTCCTATCCTTACAGAAAGTTTTTCGGCCGGTTGGATTACGACATCAGTGCGAACAATCGTCTGACGCTCTCTGATACGCAGAGCGATACTCCACAGATGTATCCCAACAATGTCAGCGTCTGCCCCATCGGCTGCCAGACCGGCGACGTCGACAACAACAATGCCCAGATCACCGACGTTTGGAACATCAGTCCGACGACGGTGAACGAAGCAAGAATCGGTTTCACCAGCCAGTTGAACTTCTTCAAAGATCTCGCGTTGAATAAGGGATACGCTGCTCAACTCGGCTGGCAGTTCGCCAAAGCGGATGATTTCCCGGCCATCAACTTCACTGGAACCTATCCGTACGCGTGGCTCGATCCGAGTTCGAACTCAATCTACAAAGAGTTCACGTGGGATCCGTCGGATGTAGTGACGATGATTCGCGGCAAGCACATTCTGCATTTCGGCGGAGAGATTCTCGCCTACCAGAACAACTCTACGGCGTGGGGCGATACCAATGCCGGCGCTACGTACTTCTCGGGTCAGTACACGCAGCAATGGGCAGTCGATCCGAGTACGGGAGTAGCTGCACCAGTAGCGGGAACTGGCATGGAGTATGCTGACTTTCTCTTGGGATACGTCAACAGTTGGAATGCCGGCCTCTCGCCCGAGTACGGCGCGCGCCTCAAGAGTCCGCAAGTTTTCGTGCAGGACGATTGGAAGATCCGTCCGAACTTGACTTTGAATCTCGGTCTCAGATATCAGATCAACCACGGCTGGACTGAAGTTCACAACAACATGTCCAGCTTCGATCCCACAATCGTCAATCCGGCGGACGGCAGCCTTGGGGCCTACTGGTTCGGCACCACGCATACGAACGGTCGCACGTCGCTCCAGGCAAATACATTCAATACCGTCCAACCTCGCATCGGATTCGCATGGGCCTTCGATCCAAAGACCACGATAAGAGGCGGCTTCGGGCTCTATTCCTACACGTGGAGCCTCGACACCTACGGCGGAAACAACACTAGTTATGGAATGGGTGCTGCGATTAGTCAGTCCGGTAGTCTTTCTGACAACTCGAACGGTATTACTCCGGTTACGAAACTCGATGGTCCCGGAACCGTCTTCGGCTCTACCAACCCTCTTCCATTCGTGTCCGGTTCGACTGCTCCCGATGCCTATAACGGCCAGGGTGTCGGCTACATTCAGTACCACACTCCGGTCCCCAGGATCATGCAGTGGAACCTGTCTGCGCAGCGCGCCATCACCACCGATACGGTGGTGCAGTTAGCGTACGTTGCCAGTCACGGAGCCAACCTGAACTTCCCCGTCGACATCAACCAGGTTCCTGAAAGCAAGTGGTCCTCAAATGATTCCGCCGACCGGCCGTACCCGAATTTCCAGGCTCTCAGCGGAAGCACGAACAACGCCATCTCCAACTACAACTCGTTACAGGCGTCCGTCACGAAGCGCATGACGAACGGACTGAGTCTCGACTTCAGCTATGTGTGGTCCCACATGCTCGATGATATGGATTCCTCCGGCTGGGGAAGCCGGGCCGGCCCGCAGGATTTCCAGAATTCCTTCAACCCTGCGCAAAACTACAGCAACTCGAACTTCGACGTCCGCCATGCATTCAAGGGCTATGTTGTGTACCAGCTTCCGTTTGGTACCAACAAGCCATTCCTGAACAACAGCCGTGTGCTCGATGCGGCGGTCGGTGGATGGCAACTGGCGGGAACAGTCATCTTGCAGACCGGCCAACCGTTCACGGTCTACGGAAATCAGGCCAACTACTCACTGGCGGGCACGGTATTTCCGAACTGGGTTCCTGGGGTCAACCCCAAATCCGGCAGCCGTATCGATAATTGGATCAACGTGGCTGCGTTCTCCGAACCGGCTCCGGGAACATGGGGGAACGTCAGAAGGAACAGTCTCTACGGACCCGGAATCGACGAATTCAATTTGTCAGCGGCAAAGTCGTTCACGGTTTCCTATAGAGAAGGCATTCAGATCGAATTCCGCGCCGACGCGCAGAATATATTCAATCATCCCAGCTATGGAACTCCAACGGGAACAAATCTCAGTGGAGCTGCAGGAGTCGGGCAGCCCTACACGGGTACAACGCCGATCGATTCGGTCACAGTTAACGGCCGTAATCTGCAACTGGCACTCCGGCTGAGTTTCTAGTCGAGTGTGATTCCTAACAGGGACGGCGATTCGTCGCCGTCTCTTTTTTCAGCGACGATGGTACATATTTTCTTCATTTCGCCCAGGCCCTGGATCATCGTGCTCGCGCTTCTGAGTAGCTATTCATGCTCCAGCGATATTCACCCCACGACGTTCGTCGCAGATTCCGGTCCTGCGGTCAACGTCGTCGAGACTACGCCTGACCAGGCCATGTTGTTTCACTCCCAGCCGAGTGTCGTCTTCAAAACGGGTGGCACTGCGGTCGGGCCCACAATCACCGTGAACGACTCCATCAAATACCAGCAGATGGATGGATTCGGCGCATCGCTCACCGACTCCTCAGCATGGTTAGTGGCAAACAAACTGACGGTCGCTCAGCAAAATAGTCTTTGGCAGAGCCTGTTCAGTTCGACGGGGGGAATCGGGATCAGTTTTCTGCGTCAGCCGATGGGTGCGTCGGATTTCTCCGTGAGCGGCAACTACAGCTACGATGACGTTCCCGCAGGGCAGACAGATCCGAACCTGACGAACTTTTCCATCGCCCACGACGCTGCTTATACAATTCCTCTCCTGCGAAAAGCTCTCGCGATGAATCCTTCGCTCAAAGTTGTGGCGGTCCCGTGGAGTCCGCCCGCATGGATGAAGACTTCGGGCACCATGAATGGCGGCAACATTAATACCTCGTACTCCCCCGCTCTGGCGCAGTATTTCGTCAAGTTTGTCCAAGCATATCAGCAATCGGGGATCCCGATTTATGCAGTGCTCCCGCAAAACGAGCCTCTCCATTCGAACTCGAGCTATCCAACTGCCTACCTTGCTGCGAGCGATGAGGCCACTTTCATCGGGACGAATCTGGGTCCAGCACTTTCGGCTGCCGGACTTGGAACCGTGAAGATCATCGGCTACGACCACAACTGGGACGACAGTTCGTACCCCGAAACGCTGCTCGCGAGTCCGTCCGCATCCTCTTACATGGCGGGAACGGGATTTCACTGTTACGCGGGCGACGTCAACACTCAATCGACGGTCAAGAATGCTTATCCGAATAAGGACATCTGGTTCACGGAATGTTCGGGAGTTGTTGGGTCGAAGTTTGGAGCTGATCTCGACTGGGATGCCGAGAATCTCCTGATCGGCGCTGCACGCAATTGGGCTCGCAGTGTCGCGCTCTGGAATCTTGCGCTCGATCAGAATTCGGGCCCCACAAACGGCGGCTGCCCAAGTTGCCGTGGAGTAGTTACCATCAACGACAGTACATCTCCCACGACCATCACAAATAACGTTGAATATTACGTGCTGGGCCATGCTGCAAAATTCGTGCAGCCCGGAGCGCTTCGCATCGACTCCAACTCTTTTGGACACGGCAGCATTGAGGATGTGGCATTTCAGAATCCCAATGGCTCTATCGTGCTGCTCGTGTTGAACTCAGGCGGGACTGGCGCCTTCAATGTAAGTTGGAAGGGACAGAGCTTTGTCTACAACCTGCCTGCGGGCGCTCTTGTAACATTTGTCTGGAGAGGTTGATTGTAGTTTACGAAAATCAAGTCTTTCCAAGAGAAGAGGGCCTTGCCACTCGCGAACGCCATGCGAGCGCCCCGAGCGCGGCGGATTTCAGACTCCGACTGTGTACGAACTGATCATGATAGAAGCGGCCCGGCTCACCGCCATTGGAATTGTCGGCGGCCACGTTGCTTCCCTGGGAGCTGCAGTTTTGATTCGAAGGCTTCTGTTCGGTGTTCAGGCCTGGGATATTGGGACTCTGGTCTCCGTATCGGCAGTGCTTTCGTTCTTTGCTCTCCTGGCTAGTTACATCCCGGCGAGAAGGGCCGCGCAGGTTGAACCATCTGTGGCGCTGAAATACGAGTGAGGACTTCCATGAGCGGCTTACTTCAAGATCTTCGATACGCGCTGCGGCAGTTGCGCAAGAGCCCTGGGTTCACCTCCAGTGCGGTAATTGCGCTCGCACTGGGAATTGGCGGGACGACAGTCATCTTCAGCGTCGTTTACGCTGCATTACTCCAGCCGCTCCCTTACGCGGAAAGCCAGCGCCTGGTTACCGTTCACGTTGATGACGCTCACAAGCGCGGACTAAAGGGAAGAAACTATTTTCTGACTACGGATTTTCTGGAAATTCAGCGCGAGAACCATGTTTTTGACGAGGTCATTGGGGTTCACCCGCGAGATGGAGTGCTGACTGGCGTCGCGATCCCGCAACGTTTCGACTGTGCTCTTGTTACCGCCAACACTTTTTCAGCGCTCGGTATGCCCCCCCTCTTTGGCAGGACACCTACCGTCGAAGATGTGAGGCCCGATTCACCTCGCGTTGTCGTTCTGAGCTACAAGGTCTTTGAGCGCAATTTCGGCAAGGACCCGGGCGTGGTCGGTAGGACCATCCTACTGGATGAGCAGCCCGCTACGGTGATCGGTGTCATGCCACCACGTTTTGCGTGGTGGGATGGCGATATTTGGATACCTGTCGACCTCGATCGCGTCACGGGAAATATGTATGAGCGGACGTTCTGGCTCTATGGCCGGCTCAAACCGCATGTTTCCGTACGACAAGCTACCGCCGACTTAGACGTCATTCTCAAACGGCTCGCGTTGTCGTCTCCGCGAGACTATCCGCAACAGCCCTCCGCTGAGCTGGAGACCTATGCGGATTCCATCGTGTCCGGCTTTCGGCCCACATTGTTTCTGTTGCTGGCTGGAGTCAGTGTGCTGTTGCTCATTGCCTGTGGCAATGTCGCAAGCCTGCTCTTGGCAAGAGCAACCGCGCGGGAGCGAGAGATCGCCATCCGATCTGTGCTCGGTGCCAGCCACAGCAGGTTAGTCCGACAATTGCTCGTGGAAAGCGTCGTGTTATCCATCGCTGGTGCGCTAGGTGCAGTGGTACTGGCGTTCGTAGCAACGAGGGTCGCGGCTTCGGTGATTCCTCCGCGTCAGATTCCGACTGAGACGGTGATTCGTCTTAATTTCCCCGTATTTTTATGGACATTCGCAGTTGCGGCCGTTTCGTTGGTTTTCTTTGGCCTCCTTCCCGCACTGCATATTGCCAAGTCCGACTTGAATCAACCTCTCAGGGCGGGGGCGAAGACGGTAAGTAGCAGTTTGAGGGGACGAAAGCTGCAGCGCCTTTTTGTCGTTTCGCAAATCGCAATGTCAGTTGTTCTTGCGCTAGGAGCGGGGCTCGTCGTGCGAAGTTTTGTGGCACTCCGGCAAGTCAAGCTCGGATTCGATCCAGATCATGTGCTCAGTTTTCGTACTGTCTTGCCAGACCAGCATTACGGAACCGCAGAACAGAAGGCACAATTTTTCAGCAGGCTACTGCCGCAGCTACGCGCCTTGCCAGGCGTTTCGTCGGTAACTGAGACCAGCACTCTGCCTCCTTATGGGGGCATCCCGGGCGGAGTAGAGGTCCGTGGCTACTCGAACGAGAAGGCTCGAGACGCGCTACTTTATCTCATCAGCGAGCAATATTTCGACGTACTGAATGTTCCTGTGTTGGAGGGAAGGCCTCTTTCCGAGCAGGAAGTCTTGGAAGCAAGGAAAGTGGCCATTATCAATCGAACCTTCGCGCTGCAATATTTCGGGGCTCCCGATCCGTTGGGCAAGATGGTGAAGTTTGGATTCCTCGAAAAAGTCCCGGAGAAAGTCGATGCCTGGTTTGAGATCGTCGGAGTAGTGGCGGACCAGAAAAACCAAGGTCTGCAGGAGCCTGCCCATCCCGCAGCCTACATTCCGTTCACCATAACCGGATTCGGCAACCGCGGAGTTTTACTACGAACAGCTGGAGATCCCTATGCTTTTTCGTTTTCGAGTATTCAGGCGAAACTGCAGGCCATTGATAGCAGCCTTGTCACCGAATCGTACGGAACGTTGGCTGAGTTTATATCGACCACTTCGTTGTCCCAGCCACGCTTCTTGCTGACGCTGCTCATTGTCTTTTCGACTGCCGGTCTTACGCTCGTGAGTATCGGCGTATATGGCGTCATCTCCTACACTGTCGAGAGACAAACGCAAGAAATCGGACTTCGCCTGGCGCTCGGGGCGCAACGACAGCGAATCCTTCAACAGGTAGTCGGCGACGCGTTGGCGCTTGCCGCACTGGGTGTGGTGGTTGGCACAATTGCGGGTTTAGCCGCTAGCCGCGCAATGTCTAGTGTGTTGTACGGCGTCCGATCGAACGATCTTGTTACGTTTGCCTCTGTTTCCCTTCTTGTCGCCATGGTTGCGTTATTGGCTAGTTACATCCCGGCGCGGCGGGCGGCGAAGGTCGATCCCTTGGTGGCGCTGAGGTACGAGTAGAAGGCCCTTTGGTGAAGACCTTCTTGAACTACTATCGCTGTTTCGGAATGTGCATCAAACATCCTTGACGAACACGCGTCCAAGTCTCTTCTCGAATAGGTGGTTCCTATGGACAGATTGGTGCAGGACATCCGTTTCGGAATCCGATCACTCCTGAAGTCGCCGCGCTTTACGATTGCGGCGGTACTCATACTGGCCTTGGGGATTGGAGCTAACACGGCGATGTTTAGCGTGATTCACTCTGTCCTGTTGAAGGCGTGGCCCGTTCGGGATTCCAGTCGACTCCTGGTGGTTTCGCAGCGTCAGGCGAACGGAGGCGCCAATCTCTTCTCCACACAGGATTTTCTGGACTGGAAACAGCAAGGCGGGCTACTGGCCCAAATGGGAGCGCGCGTTTCCTGGGAGTTCAATCTCAGCGCAGCCGGAACTCAACCCGAGCGTGTGTCAGGCGGCGAGGTCTCTTATGACTGGCTGCCGACGCTTGGCGTTGAACCGATTCTCGGCCGATTCTTTTCCGCGCAGGAAGATGTGGCAGGAGCGGGTAACTTTGCTGTGCTTAGTTCGGCGTTGTGGAGGAGCCGCTACAACGCGAATGCGAACATTGTCGGGCAGTCTATTCAGCTTGATGGGGCGCCCTATACGGTGGTCGGTGTTATGCCGGCGGGGTTCAACGGTTTTGAGGGCAAAGAACTGTTGTGGACGCCCGGCAACTTCGTCCTGGCAACGGGTTCAGTGCATCCCCTAATATCCACTGGCTGAGTGGCTGCATCCGATTGCCTAATGGAGTAAGCCTCAAACAGGCGCGCAGTGAATTGGACGCCTTGGCTGCTCGCTTGCATCGGGACGATCCAAGCGGAGACATGGGCTTCGGGGTTTATCTACAGACGCTCAATGACGCATTCACGGGCGGGGTGCGCCCTGCTCTGCTCATGCTGATGGGCTGCGTCGGTTTCGTTTTGCTGATTGCCTGCGGCAACGTCGCCAATCTCCTGCTTGCCCGCGGCGCGGTCCGGCAGCGCGAAATGGCTGTCCGCACCGCGCTGGGTGCTTCGCCGCTTCGCATCATTCGTCAATTGCTGACTGAAAGCGTACTGCTGGCCGGAACAGGTGGTGCAATCGGCATAGCATTCGCCTTCCTGCTGCTGCACGCAATACTTGCCATCCATCCTCCCGCGGTACCACGTATCGATCAAACCGGCATCGATGGCACGGTCCTCGCGTACTCACTTCTGCTTTCGGTGCTGGTTGGCTTTCTGTTTGGACTTGCGCCCGCGGTCGAGTCTACGCGTGTTGATCTGAACGACAGCCTGCGCGAGCATGTCAGCTCGACCAGCCGCGGATTTGGCCGCCATCGTTCAGTGCTTGTCATTACCGAGACCGCGCTTGCTTGTATGCTTCTGGTCGGAACTGGCTTGGCATTGAGGAGCCTGTGGTCTCTCAAAAGCATCAAGCTCGGCTTTGCTCCTGAGCATGTGCTTACATTCCGCATTGCCGCACCTTCGCAACTGACTGGATCGCGGATTCCTAATTTCTATCACGATGTCGTCGAGCGAGTCCGCGCTCTACCAGGTGTGGAATCGGCAGCCGTGGCTCGTGATTTTCCTCTTAGCGGCACCGATCCCTCCACGCCCATCGATACGGAGAGCAAAACACCTCCTCTGGTACAGGGAGAAGTCGTCACCCGATACCGGGCCGTAAGTCAAGATTATTTCCGCACGCTCGGAATATCCGTGCTTCAGGGGCGCACGTTCGATGAACGGGACGCGGCAAGCTCTTTACCCGTAGCCATCGTTAGCGAAAGCCTTGCCCGCAAATATTGGCCGGGAGAAAGTGCGGTCGGCAAGCGAATCAAGCCCCGGATCGCTGGCAGTTCGTGGTGCGTTGTTGTGGGAGTTGTGGCCGATGTCCGTCACTGGGGCGCCGATGTGGTCATCGAGCCCACAGCATATTATCCATACAGCCAGGTGCCCGATAGCATGCGGTCTCTCGTCGAAGCGAACATGGGAATCGCAGTGGACAGCCATCTGGAGCAGGCGGGCCTGCTTTATTCAATTAGGGCAGCAGTGGCGGGGTTCGATTCGGAAGTCGCTGTCTATGATGTGAAAACGATGGAGTCAATGGTGGCGGATTCCGATTCTTTGCGGAATTTCGATCTCCTGCTCCTCGGTGGATTCTCTTTCCTCGCATTAACCCTTGCCGCGGTTGGAGTCTATGCGGTCATGGCCTATTCGGTCTCTCGGCGCACCCGTGAGATCGGCATCCGCATTGCGCTGGGCGCGAGTTCACGAGATGTTCTGCGCTTGATCCTTCAACAGGGCGCAACACTGGCGGTAATCGGGTCGATCATCGGTGTCGTTGGAGCGTTTTTCCTGCGGCGGATCATGGCCAGTTTTCTATACGGGTTGAGTGCCAATGATCCTCTGGTTTCGTGCTTTGTCCCCTGCGTCATGATTTCCGTCATCGTATTGGCTTGCTGGCTGCCAGCCCGCAAAGCCACGAAGATAGACCCAATGGCGGCATTGCGTTATGAATAAAGGTCTACGCCGCGAGCGCCAGCATTGCCTTTAGCGGACAAGTCCAAGGCGCATATGTTCGCTTACTACAAATGCCACCATGCATTAGCAATAAATCGCGACCCTGAGGGGTAGCCCCCAGTTTCGTCGCTTTCTCAACGACTTTGTCGACGTTCTCGACGTATATATAAAGAGAGTCGGGAGAGGCTCCAATGCTTTTCGCGCTTCGCCTTCCCATCGCCGGACTCTCGGGACCAAGCATCAGAGTAGTACCGCGCAAGGTGAGTTCGGCGTGCACCGGCTTACCGTCGGGACCTTTCATGATGCCGCGTTTTGCGAAACCAAATGCCTTCTGGTAAAAGCTGACCGCGGCCGCAACGTCCGTGACCGTGAGTGCCGCGGACACGGCACCGTACTGCTTCCTATTGAGGGGATCAATCTTCCTTGTCTCGACAGTGCCGGAGATCAATTCCGAGCAAACGATTCGTGCCGTAACACGAGGGCAGGAAGGCGGAGAGCCCCAGGTTTGGGGACTCATTCCGCCATTCCAGTTAGTCTTTCCTCGTCGATCCCTGCGAAAACTCGGTAGCCCAAACGATAATCGATGGGAAGTTTGGTGCAGATCGGATTCAGACCTGGCCGCAGCACCGTGGTTAGTAACTCCATCTGGTATCAACGAGCTGCCTGTAGATCCTGCGGTCATTTGACCGCCAGCCGTCCTCTGCTGACCGAGCCTGGCTCTGACCTAACTCGAAGAGACAGCTTGCCACTCCGATTACGTTGGGGAACTGACCATGGACGAAATTTGTGAATGCAACAGAGTATCCAATTTGCTGGCCATAGTCG
>Ga0070735_10000327_pt1 | contig 54913 bp, 47 predicted proteins | sample Coa_R1_FD_66443 | JGI IMG/M metagenome (GOLD analysis project Ga0070735, IMG submission 66443) | Surface soil microbial communities from Centralia Pennsylvania, which are recovering from an underground coalmine fire - Coalmine... | ecosystem: Environmental > Terrestrial > Soil > Unclassified ... | reverse complement strand
CAGTCGATCCACAACCATACGGTAGTGGATATTCCGGGGAATGTCAATTGGTTCGCGGACAGGAATGTCCGCGCTACATGAGCTGTGGTGATCCGCGAGACGGTCCCTCGACTCGGGATGCCACTTGATAAAGGTGCGGAGCTACGCTCCGCCGGACAGGTCAGAGACCTGTCCCTACGTGGGCCGTGGCGATCCGCGCCAGATCCCTCCGCTCGCTGGTGAAAGCGCGAGCGTTCGGGACGACGTCGGCGAAAATTCATTAGCGCATGAGGTCCCAGGCTTCGCGATAAGCGCCGTAGAGGCGGAGCCGCGATAGTATCCGCGAGGGGCGAAAAGAAGACTGGTGCGGTGAAATGACAAGCGTTTGAGTGGTCGGCTCGGGATGACTATTTGTTCTGCGAACATTCGCGGACAGGAATGTCCGCGCTACATGAGCTGTGGTGATCCGCGCGTCTCGAGCTTTGCTCAGCTATGCGATGCTGACCAGCCGGGAGCAGAGTGGACAATGCCCTTCCGCCATCCGCCGCGCCATGTGTTGTGCCGCTTCTTGAATCAGGCGCGCATGCATTGCCGCCTCGCTTTGCGGATCGAGCACCTTAAGCTGCAGGTGGCAACGCCCGAGGATCAAGCTAAGGTTGTTGTTTAAGTCATGCGCAAGCAGGCATCGTTCGGATGCAACGGGCCGTCTTAACGGCTCTTCTTCATCGGCGGTACGTAACATATAGGCCTACGACTCCAGATATTTCGAACGGCCTTCGAGGGGAGGGCTGTTATGAAATGTTTCATTTTCACCTCCGCCAGTCGGTGATTCAGATCACGTTTCGAAAAATATCGCTGCCGACATATCGGCAACGTTTCTAATGTTTGGACAAACAATCCCTTCAACTTCGCCGGAACCGCCAGCAGTGTCCATGCGTATCCTTCCTCGAGCCGCATCCTGCGGCTGAGGTGAGGAATGGCTGATTCGAACCTTCGATGGCGCGGGTTGTTGGCAATCACGCCGCTGATCATGGCGGTTTGTGTTTTTGGGCAGAACGAACCGCCGCGGTTGCCTGCAGACCGGCTTGATGGCCCGGCGCTCGCGGAAGTCCTCGTGCTGGGCACCTATCACATGGACAATCCCGGACGCGACATCATCAACATGAAAGCCGATGATGTGCTGGCTCCCAAGCGGCAGTCTGAGATGCATGAGGTGGCGGTCGCTCTGGCGCGCTTTCGTCCCACCAAGATCGCGATCGAGGCCGACTCGGATAGCCCGAAGATCAAGATGTACCAGGATTACCTCGCGGGCAAGCACGAATTGAGCCGCGATGAGCGGGAGCAGATCGGCTTCCGACTGGGCAAAGAACTCAAGCTCGCCAAGATCTACGCCATTAACGAAGATGGCGAGTTCCCTTTCCCCGGCATACAGGACTACGCCAAGGCGCGGGGGCGCGACAAGGAACTCGAGTCGCTGATGGGCAACGTGCAGAAGATGGTCACCGACGATAACGAATACCTGAAGTCGCACACGGTGCTCGATATGCTGGTAAGGATCAACTCCGCGGAAGCGGTTCGGCGCAATCTCGCGAGTTACGCGATGTTTGCCCACTTTGGCGAAGAAAACGACTATGCCGGCGCAACCCTGCTGACGCAGTGGTATCAGCGGAACATGCGGATTGACGAGAATCTTTTGAACATCGTGGAGCCGGGCGACCGAGTGCTGGTGATTTACGGATCGGGGCATCTCGGGTTGCTGCGTCAGGACGTGGAAGCGGACCCGACGCTGAAGTTGCGGACGCTGGATGAGTTTGCGAAGTAATGGGTCCCACCTAGCTGCACAACCGGTTAAGAAGGGCCTTCGGGCGAGGTTTGCGCTGGCTGCGCGCGAGGCCCCCCCCGCTCGCTGGGCCACGCTACACAATCAGCGGAGGTCTTTGAAGGCGGGGCTGGTGCGGAGGCGCTCCGGAAAATGCCGCTCATAATCCGCCAGCCCGGGACATAGAAGATGATGGCCGGCACTGAAGCCGGAGGCCTTCATCTCGTGCATGGCCTGCTCGGCGGTCCAGTGTTGTTCGGACATGCGATAGGCAGCGACCATCATGCCGACACGATCGTCGCCGAGCCGGCAGTGGACGAAGACCTTGCGGCGCGAGTTGGCCCGCATCACTTTCAGGAAGCGAGCAAACGTCGCATCGCGCGGAAAGGGGCAGTGCCAGGGCAGAGCAACGTAGTCCATCCCGAGGGCGCGGACCTGGCGGCGCTCGCTGTCGCGATCGCCACGGAGATCGACGACCAGTTCAATGCCGAGGTTGTGAAGCTTCACGAAGCCTTCGTGAGTGGGCTGGCCGCCGCGATAGAAATGCGGCGTGACTTCGACCAGATCAGGAAGGCCCCGGACGCTCGAAGGCTGAGAGACGGCTGCAGTCGAGGTACACGATGGCGAGTTTTGCGCCAACGCCAAGTATCCAAGTAAAACAATGCAGACAGGAACCAGAGCGGCTGAACGGTGTCGCGACATTTTTCGAGAACTAGGATGCGGAAGCGGGGCGCAAGGTCGCTCGGACATCGAACCGAGGAGTTCGACGAATTAACTGTGGTGGTGCACTGGCTGCGAGCTTAGTGAGAGCAGCTTGAACGGGTGGTGCGGTGAGTCGGCAGCAGGAATCAGAGTTACGCTAACAAGTTCCGCCGGACGCCCCTGGAACTTCAGTTCCCAGCTTGAGATCTCGACGGGAAAAACAACTCCTTCCTTGGTGCGATGCCGCCAGCGTTCCCTCACGCTCGCGCCTATGAGGCCAGGGTCGAGCGTCTCACGAACCAGGGGCGCAACATCCTCGGGAGGACGGATATCGAGAATGGTCATTTTGAGGAACTCTTTTCGTGAGTAGCCATAGTAATGGACGGCGGCATCATTAACGGCGAGAAATGCCAGGGTCTCCTGATCAAAGATCCACATGGGCGAATCGGCCGCTTCCATTTGAGCGTTGGCCTGGTCGGTACTGAGAATTTTCACATCTCTGCTCCGAGCATGATAAGTGGGGGGAGGGCCCTGACAGATATTCTCGAACATGTTGGGTTCAGAGTGTGTGATTGTGATCACACCTTCGATATCTTTGTTCTATGACTTTTGTAACCTGTCTAGCGGCCTTTTTTCCTAAAGGAATCGAGTTTCATGGTCAAAGTAGCACTACTCCGTTTCACTTCGTGACGGCGTCTTGACGCCCGAGTGTGGCTGTGTCAGCATATGCTGCCAGCTGTGAGGCGCCCGCAGGAGCACCCCCGCAAGGCCCCATCTCGCCAGGAGGACTTTTATGAACCGCTGCCCGCTGATCTCCTTGTTACTTTTCTTGACCACGGCCGCAATCGCTCAGAACAGTCCCGTTCCACTTCTCTATCAACCGCTTGCCCCCACCAGCACTGTGCCTGGCCACGCGGCGTTTACCCTGCGAGTCGGCGGCACGGGATTCGTTTCAGGCGCGGTAGTGAACTGGAACGGCTCGTCGCGGATGACCACCTTTATTTCGGGGCATGAGGTGGATGCCGCCATCAGCGCGGCGGACGTGGCGCAGGCGGGGACGGCCTCGGTTACGGTGACAAATCCGGGACCGGGCGGAGGAACATCGAACGTGGTGTTCTTCACGATCCGGCAGAGTCTGCCGCAGGTTGCATTCGCACGGCGGGATACGCCGGTGACACCTCCGTCCCTCGATGGGCCGCTTGCTCTCGGGCTGGTGACTGCGGACTTTAATAAGGATGGCAAGCAAGATATCGCCATTGCGTGGAATTCCGCGACATCGCAAACGGCCGCAGTGCAGGTTTATCTCGGGAATGGCGATGGGACGTTTCAACCGCCAATCGAGATGGACCTGAATTTCCTGATCAGTATTCCGAACGGAAAAATGCAGGCCGGGGATTTTAATGGTGACGGAAAGATCGACATCGCGATGGCAACTCCGTACGTGTGCGACGGTTGCGGCGGCGACCCGACACCTGAACTGGAGATCCTCCTGGGAACCGGGGACGGCCACTTCACGATTGCGCCGGATGGAGGAAACGTCCAGGGCTGGCCCATTGGAGCAGCTGACTTTAACGGTGACGGCAAGCTGGACCTGTTGACGAATTCTACCGATTACTTCGGCGACGACTGGCCGCCGGCCGTGAATCTGGGCAACGGGGACGGAACGTTCGGGAACCCGATCGCAGTGGGAAACGGGTTTGGGGTCGGCAACGACTATCTCGCCGCGATTGGCGACTTCAATGGGGACGGCAAGTTGGATGTAGCGGTCCCGGACGGTTACAACGGCGCCGTGGATCTGTATTTCGGAAATGGTAACGGAACATTTCAACCGATGAAGGTCGTTAACACGCAACGGTCGGGGAATTCGGCTATGGCGGCAGATGTGAACCACGATGGAAAGTTAGACATCGTCACTGACGGAGTGGACGTTCTATTGGGCAGCGGCGACGGCACTTTCACAGACAACCTGGTGACTACTTCCGGCGGGAGTGGAGCGCCCATGTACCTGCAGCTGGCAGATTTCAATAATGATAATAAGCTCGACCTGATGTACCAGTTCGACGGCATCAATTTTCTATTGGGCAACGGGGATGGCACATTTGGAACGCAGCAGAATTGGAACAGCGGTGGAACGCCCGCTCTAAGCTACGGCCTTGCCGACTTTTACGGCGATGGCCGACTCGATGCCGTGTTTTTTGAGACTGACGCCTTCACGAGCACGCCGGAAATCTCGGTGTTCCGGCAAACGACTCTTAATATCTCGCCGACCTTCGCGAACATGGGAGCGTATGTGGGGCAGGACAGTCAACCGCAGACGTTTACCCTGACAAATATCGGCACAACGCCGGTGAACATTGGCCAAATCGTGCCTTCGGGCAGCACCAGCCAGTTCCACGGCAGCACGACCTGCGGCGGAGCGCTGAGTGGGGGAAACAGTTGCACGATCACAGTGACGTTCCATCCGACAATGCAAGAAAGAGCACAACTGAGTTTGCAGGTGAACTACACCGGAACGTCGGGTTGGCCACAGTACATCCAGATAAGCGCGGTCGGGTTTTAGGGAACTGGTCAAGGCAGGGCACTTTTACTTTTCAAGCTGCGCGAGGCGAGTCTTCACGATTTTCTTGATGAGGGCGATGGGGAGGGGTTTGTCGGCAGGAAAATGGATCGTCCCTTTCGAGGTGGTGTAGTTCTTGAGCTCATCTTTCATCCCAGAGAGAACCGCGGCGGTGGGAAACAGGCTGTAGTGATCGGAAAAAGCCGCGAACCATACGAGCACGACTTTGTAGCGGAATGCGGGAATAGCGTAGCTGATGGTTTCTGTCGCTTCGCGAGGAAGAACGGATCGAATGGCGGCGCGCAGCTTTTTCAGATTCGCACGTGCGGACTCGGGCGAGCGGTCGATGTAGTCGTCGATGGTGCGAGGTGAGGATTTGGTTTTTGGAGCGGAACGGCGGGTGGTGGATTTCACTCTTTTCATGGCGTGATAGTAGAGAAAAGATCTAAGGAATCACGTGGAACGGGACGTTGCTCGTCAGCGTGCCGGTGGGCGTGGTCACTGTGACATTGCCGGTGGTTGCGCCTACGGGGACAGTGGCAACGATGAACGTGCCGGACGTCACCGTGAAGCTTGCGGGCGTTCCATTGAGTGATACGCCGGTAGCTCCGGTCAGGCCTTGTCCGAGAATGCCGAACTGCTGATTCACTTTCGCTGCTCCGCGAAGGAACGCAACGAAAGGACCAAGGCCCATCGACAAGCCGAAAACAGTGCCATCGTCATATGCCCCGCCCTTCAGTGTGGTCCCGTAAAATGCGCCATCGGTGTCCTGCAAAAGACCACCCAAAGATTGGAATCCGCCGCCATTTCGGTAGTTGAACATATGCAGCGTCGTAAGTGTACCGCCCGGGGAAATACTGAAGATGGTGCCATATACCACTGGACTTAAAGGATAGAGGGGCGATGGCTGAGAGAGGGAGCCTCCAGAGGTTATGCCATAAAAGTTGCCGTCCGTGGCCTGAATCAAACCGCCAGAGGGAGCGATAGCATCGCCATTGAAGGTGTAAATAACATTTACAGCGCCGGGCGGAGTGAAGTGATAGATGGTGCCATAGCCCTGGTATCCTCCGTTTGTCGATGTTCCGTAGAAGGTGGCGTCCGCCGCGGCAGTCAGGCCGCTCTGTTGTCCGCCGCCATCCCTTCCATCGAAACTGTGCAATGTCGCCAGCTTGCCGCTCAGGGTTAACTGGAAGATAGTACCTGCGCCGGCTGTTCCTCCCCCATCCGTCGTCCCATACAGCTGTCCGTCCAAACCCTGAACCAGAGGGCTGTAGGGATTGGAGCCATCGGTACAGATACCACCCTGGGCACAGAAGTTGTAAACAGTGGCAACGTCGCCAGTCGAGGTCACCCTGAAAATGGTGCCGTGGTTGCCAAATGGTCCGCCGTCGCTGGTATCACCGTATAGATTCCCATCAATTGCCAGAATCAGGGTTGCCCGGGGATGAGAGCCATCCGGACCTTGGAAACTGTGGAGCGTGATCAAAGTGCCTTGGGGCGTCAATTTGAAGACAGTTCCACAACCGACGCTGGCGTCATTGCAAGGGCCAGTACCGCCGCTATAGGTTGTGCCGTAGAGGTTGCCGTCAGAGCCGAGAACGAGGCCTCCGGCAGGCGCTGAACCGTCCATACAGTTAGCGTTCGCACAGAAACTGTAAACCGTGGTCAGCTCATGCTTCCGATCGATCTTGAAAACAGTACCTTGGTTGTAGGCGCCCCCCTGCCCCGTTGTTCCAAACAATGTTCCATCGAAGTTTTGGGCCAAAGCCATGACGCCTGGATAGTTACCATCACTACCATCGAATGACACCTCACCAAAGGTCTGGGCGAGTCCCGTTGTCGCCGAAACAACGCAGAGCACCAAAATCGCTCCTAAACCAGAATTTTTCATCGTGGACCTCTTGCCGCCCGGCTTCTTTGACCGGAATTCTACCCTGTCATTCTTGCCTTGTACACGCGGACCAACGACCCTAGGTCAATGGCCAGCCGTGAAGATAGACCAGGAACTCGCGGGCAACAACTGCAAGCGCTACCTGTAATCCAGAGCGCAAAACTGATTCAGATTTTTGGCACGGGCGTTACATAACAACAAAGACAAATGGGCCGAAAGACCTTATGGAAAAGGCATCTGCGATTGTATATAGTAGTCCGCGCCCGAATCGAGGAAGGCAGCGGCGATTCCCGGGCATCGACACGTCAGGCACATCCTGCACCGTGACAAGGAGACCTCCAATGAAAAACCGTCTGCTGAAAGTGCTGGCAGTCTTCACCTGTCTCGCGTCTGGCCTACCTTTTGCCCTGGCCCAGAACAATGAGATTCGCGACTTCCCCCCTGACTTTCATCAATATATTCGTGAGGCGATCCCCGAGGACCTGGCGCCCGGAGGGCAAGCGGCGCTGCAATCGGTGCCGTTGGGCGCGGGCCCGGCGCAGAGCTTATTCATCGCCGATGTAATTATCAATAATACCGATCCAAATCTGAAAAATACCAACCGTGCCAGCAACAGCGAACCGAGTATTGCGATCAATCCACTGAACCCGCAGGAGGTTGATATCTTTGCCTTCAGCGGCGGATGGGGAGCGGATGCTCCGATATGGCACAGCTCGAACGGCGGATCTCTTTGGACCGATGAATTGACTATTCCGAACCCGCCGGGATTGCCCGCTGTCGGCTGTCCATGCGATCAAACCCCGGATTATGGGCGCGGCAATCGTCTGTCATCAACCTTCCTTGATGAGGACAGCTCCGGAATTGATGCCTACACCGGGACGACCACGGATCCGACGAGCGCGGCGAGCTGGCAGTGGCTGGTTTCTGGCGGCAGAGCGCAGCCGACCGATCATATGGGAATCGGCAACACCGACCAACCGTGGCTGCTGGTCAACGTGGATCCGGTGAACTTCTCACAAGATGATGTGTATGTCGCGTATGACAACTTCAGTGGCGCACCGGACATGCGGATCGCGGCTGCGGACGCGAGCGATCCTCCGAACTTCACGATTGATAGCCTTGCCGGATTTTCCGAGGGCGAGGTCAATCCGGGACAGCGCTTGGCGGTGGATCATGCAACGGGAGCGGTGTACACGCTGTTTCAGCAGTGTCCAACGAACATTGCCAATTGCAATAACATCTCGGCCGACCCCAAGACCATCAACTGGATTCTGAATCGCTCGACGGACGGCGGTCACACCTGGAGCTTGAATGGAAGCATGACTGGAATTCAGGTGGCGACCGGACAAAGCACACAGCCGCAGCCGAAGTTCGGTACGGTGAATGCGCTTCTGGGCGGAGTCAATCACATCGCGGTGGATCCAAGCAACAGCGACGTGTACGTTGTGTTTGGAAACCGTGATTCCGTCACGCTCAACAACCGGCTGAGCGTGGTTCGTCTGACTTCTGACGGCCATGGTGGGCTGGTAATCGGAACGCCGCACTTCGTGACCGGCCAAGTGCAAGCGGCGTTGCCATCGATTGCCATTGCGAAGAACAGTACGGGAACCATCGGGATCCTGTATATGCAGTACAACGGGATCGATCCGACGTCCGGATTTCCGTCTTTCACAGCCATGGCGGCGGCAAGCAATGATCATGGCGTGACATTCACAAATTACACGCTGGAGAAATTCCTGTCCCCGGTGAAGGACAATGGTGACCCAAGACAGCGAATCCTCGGCGACTACCTGCAAGTGAAAGCTGTAGGCAACACGTTCTATGGCGTCTTCCCAGGAAACGGCGTGCCGTTTGGGAGGCCGTTTGCCAACATTGATCCTATTTTCGTGAAGGCGACGGTAAACCCGTAGCTCCGAGATTCCGGATTGATCAAGGCCCGAAGGGATTCGGGCCTTTTTTACTTCGGGGCGCAAGGGCAGATCAGTGAGGCGTCGTCCACGGTGGCCCGCTTGCTTCCCCAAGTTGTCCTTTGGAACTGATCTGCGCGTGTGAATTCGGTTCGTAGGCGAATATCGCGTCCACACAAGCGAACCGGTGGCTCACATGATAGTTCGCTGCCAGCGCGTCCAAAGCGGGTTGCGTCCAGCGCTGTTCCATGATGGTGGGCTTGCCGATCATGACAAGATCGGCGGCACTTTGCTGCAGCATCCGCTCGACACGTCCGGCAGGCCACTTACCGCTGCGAACCAGTTGCGCATAGACAAAAGGATTCGACAGCAGCACCGGCCGTCGAGTAAGAACCAAGGCGGTAATGTTTTCCGAGAGCACCTGTTGATGTTCGCCGATGTAGGCGTAGGCTTGTGCGCAACCATCCACAACACCTTTTGAACTGAAGTAGGCGCGGTCGGCAATTCCCTGCCGGGCAAGGATGAATCCGCATATCGCGATGACGATGAAAGACGCAAGCGGCAGCTTTTCCATGTTTCTCAGCTCATGGAGGCCGACCCCCGCAAAGATACAAAGGGCTGCGCTCAGTTCCAGAAAATGGTTGTCGTTCGAACCGAGTTTAAAAACCGTGAACGTGACCAGGAATGCGACGAGAGTGAAGATCAGGGGATCGGTCATGCGTTTGGTGCGAAGTGCAGCAACCAACGACAATGCGATGAGAATCGATTCGTCACGCAGAAAGTTCGCGTAGAGCCTGCGGTTCGCCCACGAGAACGGGTCTGGATGAGTGCCGAACTGATGAAAGAAGAATGCGCCGTGGGTGCGCCATTGCAAGACGGCAAGAGACGCGCCCAATAGAACTGCAAAGACCAGTATTCCCGAACCCAGTTCTCGCCATCGTTTGCGACGAGCGAGGATGAGCGCGCAAGTGATGGGGGCAGCAATAAAGGTAACTTTCGAAAGCAGAGCCAACACGAAAAAGACCGGGACGGCGCGGCTAAAGCGCGGCATTCGAAAGAACACGACGAGTCCGCCGAGAGAGAGCGCCAACGCCATGGGGTCCACGCGGAGAAGCGGCGACCATTGCTGAACCAGGGGCAAAGTTAGAAAAAAAGCGCCGAAGATGAACGCCAGCAAATTGTCCTGGGTGAAGCACGCCACCAACGCGGCAATTTCAATGGCGATGATTGCGACCGCGATCATAGAAACGATGCGCGGATGGTAGAGGTTCGGTTCGCCGTTGCGAATCATGCGCGCGGCGACCAGGTATGGAATGGGACCGTAGCAATTCAGCACGACAGGCCAGGAACCGGGTGGCGGATACGGAGTCAGGCCGGCATTGAGGCGGACCGCCGTGTTGAGGATGTTCCCTTCCTCGTAATCAAACTGATAGGGTACGCGCGCCAGATGAAGCTCGTTTGCGATCGAGGTGACGGACGAATAAAGAAGACAGGCGGCGACCGCGAGCAAAAGCAATCGTATGGCTAGACGCGGAAGCCTCGGGAGATCAGTCATGGATCATTCTTGTGATTTCAGATTAAGGCAGATCAGGATACAGCAGGCGGCGGGCCAGGAGTCGATTCAGATTTGTGTTGATTTCAGATTGCAAGGCAAAAACAGCCGGAATTCTAAGATGCAACTTCAGTCTTCAATCTGAAATTTGAGCAGGCTGCTCTTGATCAGGGCGAGAAGGATTTAGAGGCCGCCGTTGCTGGTGACCGAGGATACGTTGTAGCGAGCCTCGGTATTGGAGACGTTGATGGCGAAGTTCACAGTGACCCGGGCCTGAGTCTCGACTGGCTTTCCATTTTGCAAGAAAGGCTTGAAACGCCAGTTGCGGACGGCTTGCCGGGCTGCGGGAACGAGGATTGCTGGACCGCTGATCACTCGCAGATCCTGCACGAGCCCATCGACTCCGATCAGAGCCTGCATCAGCACCGAACCCTGCACGGCCATGGCACGATCGAGAAGAGGGTAAGACGAAGCGGCGCGCTTCGGGGTTTCCTCATTCGAAGTGGGAGCAACGGAGTGCTCGGCAGCGGAGGTCGCGGGACCCCAAGTCGTAAAGGTCTTTTGTGCGGGTACAGCTTGAGCTTTCGCCGTAGTCTGAGCCTTGGCGGACTCCACCACAGGGCGGTTCACATGATGCGTACTGCTTGGGGCCTTGCGAACCGGCAGAGCGGTGGGAGTCGCTTTAATCTCGGAACCTGTGGAGGCTTTGCTCACTTCGATAGCAGGAGCAGGCGCCTCCGCAGAGACGGTCTGGGAAGAAACTGGTTGATCGTTATCGACCGCTGCGACCTGGTTGGTATCAACCGAGCCAGACTGACGATCGCGAACCAGGAGTGCTGTGATCGCGGCGAGAAGAAGGAAAATTGCGAAGAGCAAACGCTGGCGTTGCCGATCCCTGGAAACCACAGCAGGAGTGCTGGTCGCTAGGTTCCGGGTTGGCGTTGCTTGCAGCATTTCGATCTGGGTTATTTCGTGCATCACTAAGATGATGCGAACCGGAATTTCTGACAATGGCACTGGAGACCGATGGAGTGGCACAACAGGGCCATAAGTGAGGGGCAAATGGGATTCGAGGTATGCGGGCTGTCCGGGTCAAGTCTGTGAGCCGCCGGTCAGAATTGCGGGATTCGCCGAAGGAATGGCTCGCCGAACCCTTGGGCTTCGCTCAGGGCAGGCTCGGGGAAACATTGAGTGCTTTTCTAGTATCCATACTTCTTTTTACGGCATCCTATGTCTATGCAGCAGATGGCCTTGCTGGTTACCCTAGTCTAACCCCCGAGGGTAAGGAAGGGTTCCTTCAGCATGGTATACTGCGCTCAGATGCGGTGGCCGGGGCTTTGCCTGCCCGAACCGAAGGAAACTAAAGATGGTCCGTAGTTCTCGTCGCACTCTCTTCCTTGTTGTATTGATACTTGTCAGCTGCGGATTTCTGGGAATGGTCTTCGGACAGAAGATCAACCCGGCGGCTGCGCCCGGCGGCGATGCCGATGTGCGGGACAGCCTTCGCCAGTTTGCTGACGTCTATGCGGTAGTCGAACAGAATTACGCCGAGCGCGTGAACCCGGATAAGGCGATATACAATGGCGCGATTCCGGGCATGCTGCACGTGCTCGACCCGCATTCGAATTTCTTCGATCCGAAGCAATACGCCCTGCTGCGTGAAGACCAGCGCGGCAAGTATTACGGCGTGGGCATGACGGTCGGACCTCGCAATAATAAGGTGATCGTGATTGCGCCATTTGTGGGCACACCGGCGTACCGGGCAGGAATTCGTCCCGGGGACATCATTGTCGCGGTGGATGGCAAGGCCACGGACAACATGAGCACGGGCGACGTGGCGGATCTGTTAAAAGGGCCCAAGGGCACCACGGTTCACATCACGATTTTGCGTGAAGGGGCGGAGAAACCCCTTGAGTTCGCTGTGGTGCGCGATGAGATTCCGCGGTACAGCGTGGATCTACACTTCATGATCAAGCCGGGTGTCGGCTACATGCACATCACCGGCTTCAACGAGACGACCGAAAAAGAAGTTGGTGACGCGCTCGACCAGATGGGCGAGTTGAAGGGTCTGATCCTGGATCTGCGGCAGAATCCGGGCGGATTGCTGAGCGAGGGAGTCGGGGTTGCGGACAAGTTCCTGCGCAAAGGCCAGCTGATTGTTTCGCATCATGGAGCGCACTCGCCCGAAAAGCGCTACGTCGCAACTCATGGCGATGGCGGGAAAGAATATCCGCTGGTCGTGCTGGTGAATCGTGGAACTGCGTCGGCGGCTGAGATCGTCGCAGGCGCCATCCAGGACCATGATCGCGGCCTAATCGTGGGTGAGACCACGTTCGGCAAAGGACTGGTGCAGACGGTTTATCCGCTGGATGAGAACACTGGGTTAGCGTTGACGACGGCGAAGTACTACACGCCCAGCGGCCGGTTGATTCAGCGCGATTACACGAACGTCTCGCTTTACGATTACTACTTCGAGCGCGACGCCGATAATAACAACACAGCAAATCGGGAAGTGAAGCTGACGGATAGCGGCCGTACGGTGTACGGCGGCGGCGGAATTACTCCCGATAAGATGATTGCTCCAATCAAGACCAACCACTTCCAGGACACGGTGTTGCAGCATTATGCGTTCTTCAATTTTGCGAAGCACTACATGGTGAATCATCATCCGGCCAAGAGCTTCGAAGTTGATGACGCGCTGATGCAGGATTTCCGGAAATTCCTCGACAGCGAGAAGATCCCATTTGCCGAAGCAGACTTCGTGGAGAACAATGACTGGATCCGGTCCAGCATCAAGAGCGAAATCTTTGTCGATGCTTTCGGGCAGGAAGAAGGCTTGAAGGTGAAGGCAGAGGGCGATCCTGAGGTCAACAAAGCTTTGGAATTGTTGCCGGAAGCGAAACAGCTTGCGGAGAATGCAAGGCGAATCGTCGCGGAGCGGACCAGTCCGAGACCGATAAGCCGGTAGAGTTGGTTTATTTTGACCAAAGGCCCGAAGCGATTCGGGTCTTTTTGTTTTGGGAAAAGACTTGAACCGAAAAGAACGCCGCGAGCGCGGAATGGTTCGTGCTTTGGTGGCGCACGCTAGATTCCTCGCCCGCTGGAGAAAGCGCGTGGCTTCGGAATGACGTCCAAACCCCCGCGACCCTCGGCCGATACCTGGTTACATTGACTTGGGGTAAGGGGTGTGTGACAATCCGCGTAGAAATTGCGCCCGTTCGCGCGAGTGGGCAGCCAACCTGATTCATGGGCATCGTCAAAGCAGGAGTCTGGATCTTGCCTTCCCTGTTCGCCACTATTGCTGCCATTACGGATTGGCGATCCCGCAGAATTCCTAATTGGCTGACCCTTTCAGGACTGGCGGCTGGGATTCTGATCAACACGGCGCTCGAAGGCTGGCGCGGCACAAAGATGTCGCTGCTGGGAGCAATTCTCGGGTTGGCATTGTTGCTGCCGTTCGTGTTGATCCGAAGCCTGGGAGCGGGCGACTGGAAATTGATGGGCGCGCTGGGAGCGCTGCTTGGCCCGAGGCACTTGATGACGGTCCTGATTGCGACGATCCTGCTGGCGGGGGTAATGGCGTTCGGACTCATCATCTGGAAAGGCCGTCTTTGGCAGACGGTCCGGAACATCGGGCGCATGATCGCGGCGCTGTTCAGCTTTCATCTTCCAGGGCAGGAGGTTTCGCTGGATAATCCGAACGCCTTGAAAATACCTTTTGGAGTTGCGGTAGCGCTGGCGGTGATTGTTTGCACGGCGGGAAATTTGTGGGGGACCGTATGAAGCTGCGACGACGAAGTTGGCGAAGGTTATGGTCGCAAGATGGGGCTTCGGAGATCGCCGAGGCAGCTCTAGTGCTGCCGCTGATGTTCATGATTCTCCTCGGGATTTATTGGTTCGGACGCGCCTTCAATATCTACGCGACGATCAATCACGCGGCGCGAGAGGCGGCGCGTGCCGGCGTGGCACAGAGCTGCGCGAGTTGTGGAAACGCAAACCTGCGTCCGCCGGTCGGAGACGCGATCATTCAAAATGTTCTACAAGCGTCCAGCGTGGACTTCGGTCAGGTGCAGGCATACCCCCCCTCTCCACCAGCCCTTTGCTCGATCCCAAGCGCGATTTGTACAACTACAACTAACAATGTGACCTATTGCAATTACGCGCGACTCACGCCATTTAGCAGTGCAGGGCCGCCGGCTTGCGGCGTGGTCGTTAGCTTTCAGTATCCGTATCAATTTTGGCTTCCCTTTACGTCCTTGAACATGCAACAAATCACACTCAAGGCTTACGTGCAAATGGTGGGGGAATATTAGATGGGCCGGCGGCGGCGGTATAAATCGCCAGTTGGACTCTCCTGCGCCCGCCCAGCTTTCGGCTGTGATGAGGGCTCGGCGCTCGTAGAATTCGCGGTGGCGCTGCCGCTTCTGATGGTGCTGGTGGTTGGCGTATTCGACTTCGGCGGTGCATTTAATGCCAAACAGGAATTGAACAATGCCGTGCGGGAGGGAGCGCGGCTGGGGTCGACGCTGCCGACCAACGATCTCTCGGTCACTGTCGGAACGCCTCCCACGGTAGATGCGATTCGATATCTCGTGGATTCCTATCTGCAAGTCTCGAGAATCTCGGATTGCGGGCTCGGCTTGAGTTTGACGCCCTCCAACCCGTCCACGCTGACGTGGGTCTATACGGCTCAGGGTTCGCCCTGCACGTTGAGCAATTCCCTGGTGCTGACAATTGTGCGCGGCTCCCCGAGTTGCAACGTGGTGACCAGCGCAAACGTCAACATTCCCTGCACTCACGTTACCATTAACTACCCCTACCAATGGCATTTCAACAGCGTGATCCAGTTGATTGTGCCGGGAAGCAGCTACGGTCCATACATCACGATTCAGACCGATGCGACAGCGACCAACATGGACTGACGATCAGGTCTTGCGATGAATGAGCGAGGCCGCGATCGAGATCACTAATACGCCTGCCACTGTGCTGAGCGCCCATGGCGTGGGAATCTGAAAAAAGTGCGCCACCAGCATTTTCGCTCCGATAAAAATCAGGACCGCTGAAAGCCCGTAATGCAAATACTCGAATAGCTCCATCATTCCTGCGAGGACAAAATACATGGAGCGCAAGCCGAGAATGGCGAATACGTTGGACGTGTAAACCAGGAAGGGCTTGAGGGTGATCGCAAGAACCGCAGGGATGGAATCGGTAGCGAAGAGCAAGTCGGTGGTTTCAACAACCAGGAGAACGATGAAAAGAGGAGTGGCATAGAGGCCGGGCCGCCGCACGAAGAATTTTTGGCCTTCGTAATCGTCGGTGACAGGAATGCAGCGGCGAAAGAGGCGCAGGACCGGATTTTTTTCCGGTTCGATGGAAGCGTTCTTCTCGATGGACAGTTTGATGCCGCTGTAAACCAGAAAAGCTCCAAACAGATATGTGATCCAGTGAAATTGGCGGATGAGGCCGATGCCGACAATGATGAAGATGGCGCGCATGATGAGCGCGCCCAGAATGCCCCAAAACAGAACCATGTGCTGGTGCTCGGATTGAACCCGAAAGTATCTGAAGATAAGAAGAAAGATGAAAAGATTGTCGGCGCTTAGCGAAAGTTCGACGATGTAGCCGGTGGTGAACTCCAGCGCGGCATCATGCCCACGCCAGAAGAAAATCAGGACGGCGAAGGCTGCGGCCAGGACCACCCAGAGCAGGCTCCAAAGTACTGCCTCGCGAAAGCTAACGGTGTGGCCGGGTCGCTGCAGGACCCCGAGGTCGAGCGCCAGCATGGCGAGGACGAAAAGATTGAAAAGAACCCAGAAGAGAATCAATTGAGATTTGAGATTTCAGATTGCTGATTGCTAATTGTTGATGGTTGACGGTTAGTTGGCAATTTTTATTCTCCCCGGCCCCGGGTCGAATTTAGCCATTCCTGCCACAAGCGTGAGGTTTTCAAGGTGTCATCAAGGTGCGTGTAGCGGAAGGTTTCGGTAACTTGGGCGCGGTTCAGGCGCGGGCCGAAGCGGATGGGCGCATTGGCAATGGCAAAGGTCGCGGCCGTGGCTTCGACCACGTGTTGCTTCAGAAGCGACATGTCGACCTTGTCGAATGTGTCGGAAGAGGCGTGGTAGTTAATCAGATAGTTGGCTTCTTCCTGATTGGCGACAAGGGTGGGAACGCCTTCCATCATGAAATCGTAGTTGTCGGTGTCGGCTCCGGCGTCGGTGGTGAAGGTCGATCCTGATAGCGGTTGCAAAGGTAGAAGCACGGCGCCGGCGGGGGCAATCAGGTCCTTGCGACCAAGCGAGAAGCCAGTGACGCGGCCGATCCCGCTATCAAACACGATGACCGCGTCGGCGTTATTGAGCTCGCTGCGGTGTTCGCGGACGTAAGAGTATGAACCGACCATTCCCTGCTCTTCCCCTGAAAACAGAATGAACCGGACGCTGCGACGAGGGCGGATTCCGGAGTCTTTGATGGCACGCAAAGTGTCGACGACCAGAGCGGCGTTGCAACCGTTGTCGAGCGCACCTGTGCCCAGGTCCCAAGAGTCTAGATGCGCGCCGAGGACAACGAATTCTTCGGGTTTCTCGCTTCCGCGCAGTTCGGCGACGACATTAGCGGCGGTAACCGGACTGCCAAGCTGATTGGGAATCGCGAGGTTCACGTAGAGATCCTGGCCGGAGGCGATGAGCCGCGCCATACGGCTGGCGTCTTCACGTGCGACGAGAACCGAGGGAAAGCTGTCGATTTCGCCCTCGACGACGTTGGTGTGGCGATAAAGCAAGTCTTGAGGGCGTGTGGATTGAAAGGCAATGGCCAGAGCATGCGCCTTGATGGCGCGATCCATGACTTGCCGGGCGCGAGAGTATTCGACGATCAGATCTTCCCAGGTGCGCATTTCATTGGAGTGAACCAGAAGGAGCGCGTCGGAAATATTGCCGGCTTTGGCGAAGTCCTGCGCACTGCCAGTGCCGACGTCGACCACACGAACATGCTCATGAAGCGCAAGCGCCGGCGCCCAGGCTTTGGAAATCGCGCGCACGCGGAATTTTTCGGGAGCGACGACGGTCAGTTCGGTGGCGCCTTCGGACCAGAAATTGGAGATGGTGAAGTTTTCGGTGTGGACGTTGTCGGCACCGGCGGCCTTAAATGCCGCGACTCCCCATTCGACAGCTTTGTCCATGGCGGGGGTGCCGGGGACGCGACCACCGATCTGGTCGGTGAGCTGTTCGAGGTTTGCGGCCAGCGGTGAAGGCTTAGCGGCTTCGGCGATGACGCGATCGTTTGGATTCTGCGCAAAAGCGAGCGTTTGTAAGGCAAGAATAAGGATCAACGGCCGGGTTCTGAGCATAGAGAGTGAATTAGAAACGAAAAGCGGAAAAATGGAAAGAGGGCGGGGCTTGGTTAACCGTAGAACTACTTATATGGGTGTTTCGACTACGCGCAACATGACAAGTCATTTCTTGTCGATCAGTTGGATCGTGCGAAGCGTGACGCGGCCGACGATCTCGAGGCTCTTGGGGCTGAGCTTGTCGACGGTATCTTGCGGGGTGTGCCAGAAGACATTGTTGTAGCCGTAGCTGAAGTCGATCAGATCGGCGCTGGGCACGCCGATTTGGACGAAGGGAATGTGGTCATCCTCCATGGGGACGGTGCGCGCGAAGAAGTGCGACTGATAGCCGAGTTGAGTGGCTGCCTGATAGATCATGTCTTCGAGCCACGGGGCGGAGTTGGCTTCGCGCTCAATGTTCAGGTCGGCGTCGGCGATCATATCTTCCAGAATGAAAGCTTTGATCTTTTTGATGGTTCCGTCGCCTTGCCATTTCTCGGCCAGGTGACGCACGCCGTAGAGGCTTTCAGGGTCGTACCAGGGCAGGCGCATGGATTCTTCGCCATCGTCCCAAATCAGCCAGACGCTGTAGCCGTCGCGCTTCTGGCTGCGCAACTGATTCGCCATTTCGAGCAAGAGAGCGCTGGAGGATGCGCCATCGTTGGCGCCGATGTATGAGGTATCGCGAAGCGGCCAATTGGTGTCGTAGTGGCTGGCGACGATGATGATACCGTCACGTGGGCCGGGGAATTTGGCGAGGATGTTGTGAATGGGAAACTTGCCCTCGGTGGAATCGACGTTGAAGGTGTCGTTCTCGACCTGATCGTTCTTCAGGTGCGAAAGGATGTAGTTCTCGACTTTCCTGTGGTTCTGGCTGCCGATGGGACGAGGACCGAAGGCGACGATTTCTTTCGTGTATTGCATGGCGCGAGCCGAGTCGAATGCCGGAGCAGGAATGGGATCGGCATTGGCAGCGGGCTGATTCATGGTCGCGGAGGATGAGTCGGCATTGGGGGCGGGCGAGGCGGCGGCTGCGGCAGCGTCTTTCTTGCTGCATCCACACAAGACCAGCAGGCCAATAATGATCGAAAGGCGAACGGCTTTCATCGTGCTTTTCGTTCGGCGCGCGCTTTGCGCTGCTTGGGGTGAACGAAGTAAGCGATGCCGATGCTGGCCAGATAGAGCGCGATCATGGGCGCGGCGAAGATGCACATGTTCAGGATGTCGGTGGTAGGAGTCAGGATGGCCGCGATAATGAAGATGACGAGAATGGAATAGCGAACGTTGCGCCACATCCAGCCGGCGCTGATGACGCCCATCAAGGCCAGGAAAAATACAAGGATCGGTAACTCAAACACGACGCCCAATCCGAGGATCACTGTGAGGAATAGATCGGTGTATTCGTGAATGGTGATCATCGGCTGGAACTGCTTGCCGTAGCCGATGAGGAAATCGAGCGCGGCAGGATAAACCAGCTTGTAACCAAAATAACCGCCGCCAACGAACAGGCCTACCGTTGAAAACATGAACGGCATCACGTAGCGCTTTTCGTTCCGGTAAAGCCCGGGGGAGATGAAAAGCCATACCTGATAGAGCACGAACGGAGAGGTCACAAACAGGCCCGCCAACGCGCCAATCTTCAAGTAAAGGTTGAAGGGATCAGTGGGGTTCAGATAGACGAGCGTCTGAGGCATGTTGTTGCGCCTCAGAGCGTCCATGATGGGCGCCTGCATCCAGCCTACGATTTTTTCGGCGTAACCCCAGCAAAGGAAAAACCCTACGACAACAGCGATGATGCAATAGAAGATGCGGCGGCGGAGTTCTTCGAGGTGCTCGAGGAAACTCATGGCGGGCATGCTCTCTGGTGCCGATTTGCCGGAAGGGAGTTCAGCGGCGACTTCAGGCATCGGGGGCGACCTTTGCGGCGCGAGGTGGCTCGGGCGCAGCCTCAAGCGTGGGCGGTGGAAGGCTCTCTAGTGTTCCGGATTTCTCGGCATGCAGGACCGTGGCAGGCACCGAGCCTTCGGGCTGCGGGGCGGTTGCAAGCGACTGGCGCTGGTTTTCTAGTTCCAATTGGGAAATTTCGGAGGCGATCTGAGACTTGAATTCGTTGGAAGCCCGCTTGAACTCGTTCAGGGCCTTGCCCACCTGGCGTGCGATCTCGGGCAGCTTTTTTGGCCCAAAGATGAGCAGTGCCAGAAAGAATAGGAAAAGAGTCTCGGAAAACCCCATGCGTTTCCATGATACTGCCGCAGGGCGATGGGGGCAAAGCGGGAAGATTTCTGTGAGCGAGAGATCACCTTGCAACCGGCAAGGACGGAAAGAACTGCCGCGAAGATTGCTCGTAACCTACTCAAACTTGTCACTTTAGCCACTTCCAACGGGAAACTAACATATGCCATCTAAGGTTTCAGCTAATCCTATGTTGGTTTCGAAATCTGTACGCTGCGAGCAGTGCGGATACGAGAACGACGGACGGTATCGGTTCTGCGGAATGTGCGGAGCCAAGCTACCTGCACCGGAGCCGATTGTGGCGGCACGGCCCGAAGAGCCGCCGCCAGCAAGGCAGGAGCCCGTCTCGCGCCCAGTGAGTGGGCCGTCGTTCCTGGGCCTGGCCGATGAGAACGCCAGCAACGTAAGTTATCTCCTGGAAGACGAAGTCAGCAGCAGCCATCGTGGACGCCTCCTGGTACTTCTGCTGTTCATTGGAATTGGTATCGGTGCATGGCACTGGCGTCACGATTGGAGAGTGCTGCTGGCACGGGCTGCGAATGTCGCGAACGGCCAAGGTAACGCTCAGACCGCCAACAACAACCTAAATACCGCGAACAATAACGCGGCTCCGGCACCCACTTCCGCTTCACCGTCGGAAGTAGCCCCGGCGATGGGAATGAAAAACGAAGCATCTCCGGCGAAACCGATGACCGGAGTTGGAGACCAGCCGTCGAATCCTCCGGCGGCGAGCGGTGACAACAAGGTTGCCTCGTCGAGTGCGCCTTCAGAGACGGCTAAAGCCAGTGACAATCAGCAGGCTGCTTCTGCGGCGCCGGCGACTAATTCCCAGAAGGATGAGTCGACCACGTCCAAGAGCGGGAAAGCAGCGTCGAACTCATCATCAGAATCGGACGATGAAGTGGCGTCTGCCAAGACTCCGGCACGACCTCAGAAGCCATCGGCAGAAGAGAAGACAGTGGCGGACACGAGCTCTGCAGGTGACGCGCTGGAAAGCCAGGGCGAAAAGTATCTCTACGGAAACGGAGTTCCAGCCAATTGCGATCGGGCACAGCGAAGCCTGGTTGAGGCCGCCAATCAGGCCAACACCAAGGCCGATACGGTGCTGGGCACGATGTATGCGACCGGGCACTGCACGGCGCGGGATCTGCCGCTGGCATATCGCTGGTTCGCAAGGGCCTTGGACCAGGAACCGGGAAATGCCCGCTATCAGCGGGACCTCGAGGTTCTGTGGAACCAGATGAGTCCGGACGAAAAGAAGATGGCGACGCAGAGGCAGTAGGATCCTTCGTTGTTCCCTTCCCTTGTATCGATCCTCAAAACCCTGATATTGTGACGCGGCGAAGGTAACGGTTACCGGCGTATCCCAAGGATCCCAGGTTAGCTCGCAAAGAACGCTCGCGGAACCTGGGGCACCGAGAATCGCAATCCGTCGCCTACGGAAATCCGTACTCAAAAAGGAGACAGGTTTGCCCGGTGCTGAGCACAAGGGAGAAGCGACCGACCTCGAGCTAGTGTCGGCGATTCGCTCGGGCAGCGAGCAGGCGATGGCCGCTGTATACGACAAGTACTCGGGCATCGTGTACTCGGTGGCTTTGCGGGTGCTTGGCGATACGGGCGCGGCGGAGGATGTGCTGCAGGAAGTGTTCATGCAGTTGTGGCGGAATCCGGGGCTGTTCGATTCGAGCCGGGGAAATCTGGGGCCGTGGCTGGCGGTGATCACGCGCAACCGTTCGATCGATGCGCTGAGGAAGCGGCGTCCGGAGACCGATATCGAGGACGTGGTGATTTCGGTGCAGCCGGACCTGGCGGGCGATGCCGAGCGATCGATAGCGATGAGCAAAGTGCGGAGCGTGCTCGGTGGCATGCCGATGGCGCAGCGAATGGCGCTGGAGATGGCGTACTTCGAAGGATTGTCGCATACGGAAATCTCGTCAAAGACGGGGGAGCCGTTGGGAACGATCAAGACGCGGATTCGAACTGGGCTTCTAGCCTTGCGCAAGGCCTTTGAAACATGAGTGAGCACGACCAATTCGCGGAAGAACTTTCGCTCTACGCGCTCGAGGAGTTGCAGGGCGATCAGCGGAGAGCGCTGGAGCAGCACTTGGAGAAGTGTGCGAGTTGCCGCCGCGAACTGGAACAACTGCGCGGAGATTTGTCGCTGCTGGCACTGGCAGCGGGAGGACCACGGCCACCAGAGCGGGCCCGGGCACGGCTCATGGAAGCGATTGCGCGAGAACCGAGAGCGGTTGCGTTGCGTCGAGCGAAGCCGTGGTGGGCGCTAGTGCCGTCGTTTGCGGCAGCGGCCATGGCGGTTGTGGCCGTGATCTTCTGGATGCAGAGCATGCGGCTGGAACAGCAAGTCGCAACTCTGCAAAACCAGTCCGCAACACAGACGGCGGAACTGCAACGAGCGCGAGAAGTTCTGTCGACGCTGACCGCGAGCGACGCGATGCGCGTCACGCTGGTCGTATCGAAGAAAACGGCGGAGCCGCAGGGAAAGGCGATTTATGTCCGCGACAGATCCAGCCTGATTTTCCTGGCCAGCAACATGCCGCCACTGCCTGCGCAAAAAGCTTATGAGTTGTGGCTGATCCCGATGAAGGGTTCGCCGATTCCCGCGGGAGTGTTCAAGCCGGATGCGCACGGGAGCGCGACGGTGATCAATCCTCCATTGCCGACGGGTGTGGAAGCGAAAGCGTTTGCGATTACCGTGGAACCGGAAGCGGGATCGGCAGCGCCCACGTCATCGGTGATGATGATGGGTGCGGGAGAGTAAATCCTCGATGACAGCCTAAGCTCTCATCGAGGACAATCTGAACTGGCGGCTATTGTTTCGCAGCCTGGTCAGCCTTCTTCGATTTTGCGGGTTTAGCAGCGGCCGCAGACGGTTTGGGATTCCAAAAATCAGGAGCTGCGGCGATGACTGCCTCGGGCGGGGAGCTGAGTTCCGCCGAGTAACGGAAGACCATGTAGTTGGTATCTTCGACTGTATTGGAAGCGGTCTCCAGAAACTTCTTGTAACCTTCCTCGCCGAGGACCTCTGCGCCAGACGGGTTGTTGTCGAAGCCGTCCAATCCCGAACGTAGACTGGAGAAGTAGAAGGTTGTTCCCTTTCCTCCCTCCAGTACCTGCGATACCAAGACGGGCTGAGTTTTGTCGTTCTTCTCGGCAACCTCTTTGACCGCTTTCATTTCAGCTTCGAATTCAGCGATCTTGCCAGGTTTCACGTGCACAGCGGTAGTACGCAACACACGTGTTCCAGCGATGTATTTGGCGTAAGCTGCAGGATCGTTGCTGGTTTTACGGGAAAGGTCCCAACGCCGCTTGCGGAATTCAGTACGCGAGCCAACAATATAGTTATTCCATTCGCTTAACATCTTGCCCGCCATCTCTTTTCCGTAGGCCTTGTTCAGGGCGCCCATGAAAGAATCCATGCTCTTGTCGATCTCGGCATAGGACGAGCGAGTGCTGACGAAGATGGTGACGTTGCTTTCGCCATAGATGGATTCCATGGCGATCCATTTGTCACCGTTGTTCTTGCGGTTGGCGTCGGCCATTTTTCTGGCAAGGGCTTCAAAGGCTTCGGCTTTTTCGGGTTTCACCTGCACGACGAAAACATCGAGATAATCCCCCACGGCTTGACCTACTGCTGGGATGGTGAGGCAGACGGCGGCCAGGGCGGCGAGCAAAGCTTTCCGCACCATAACTCCTCCTTCGTTAGGATCTGTGACAACTCACACGGGGATGCGGACGAACTCTACGCCTCCGGTGTCGAGGTGTCAATGACAGCAGGCAAACTTCCATGACATTTCTTACATCTGAAGCACCGCCCACTGGAGGTGCCCCATGCCACGCCTCGTCTTCCTCTGTGTGATTCTGTCGCTGTGCATTGTTGCTGAAGCTCAAGAATCCAAGCTAGGCGGTCCCTTACCGCTGCAAGTTGTTTATGTGATGGATGGCTCAACCATCACAACCTACGACATAGATCCGCAAACTTTGCAGGCGAACCAGGTCGGGACGCTGCTCATGGCACCTGCCAACTTTCCTTCGATCACAACCGGTCTGAATGGTCATTACCTGTACTATTCGGCCGAGGGTGAAACAGGCCCGCACGGAACGAACCGACGTCTCCTGGTGTACGCAACCGATCAAAACGGGGCGCCACAGAATCCGCCAGTTCAGGAAATTGGTACCACGAATTCCGGGCAACTTTTGTTTCTTCCAAACACAAATTTTCTATATCTCATCACCACAGTTGCAGAACCGAACCTTTACACTCTCTACACCATCTGGCGGTATTTGGTCGATCCCGCCACGGGCAAGCTCAGCCAGCCGCAGCCCGAGGCGACATATAACCTTCCAACCGATGGCAGCGCAGAATATTGCAGCATAGGTTTTGTGGGCTCCAACACGTCCGGCACCGAGCTATACGACGAGGTGGGCTGTTTCACGCACGACAGCGATTTTGCAACGTATTACGAGCGCACGATCAACCTCCAAACTGGCGCGCTCGGTCCGGACCAGGAGATTTATGCCTGGAATAATGGGGACTCGGGCGGAACATACGTTCAGTTCGTCCGGAATCTGCTGTTTGTGTTCGACAGCCCCAACGACTTCCAGCAAGGAATCAACAGCGTTGATATCTACGGGGTGGCGACGGGCACGCAACCGCCGATCGTGCAGTGTGCGGTTGGAATGCTGGAGGCGTGCGGATACTCCGGTGGCATCGCCCATCCTTCCGGCAAATACGTTTTCATGGGGATTTCGCCCAACCTGACGCAAATCGAGAAGGTGGAACTTACCGAGAAGAAGATAGTCGACACCGGCAACTACATACCGTATTCGCTCAGTGCTTTCAGCCCCGACGGGTCGATTGTGTACTCATATTCCTTTGCGAACCCCGGGTACATACTCGAAATTTATGGATTCGATGTTGCCACGTCCAACGTTACACCTGGAGGAGGCATTTTCGTCCCTAGTGGGCTCGATCCGTACTTTGTGGCGGAACGTTATCAGTAGCTATTCTTTGGCGGCGATGCCCAACGACTTCATTTTGCGGTAGAGGTGGCTGCGCTCCAGGCCGAGGACTTCGGCGGTGCGGCTGACGTTGCCGTGATTCTCATCGAGTTTCTTGAGGATGTAGTCGCGCTCGTAGGCAGCGCGGGCTTCGTGAAGCGTGGAAGAATCTCCGGAGCCGGAGCGGCGCGCGCCATCGCGATGAACGAGCGGCGGAAGATTCTTGCGTTCGAAGCGAACGATAGTGGGGTTCATGATGACGATACGCTCGATAACGTTGCGAAGTTCGCGAACATTGCCGGGCCAGGAGTAGCGCATGAGGACATCGACAGCGTCGTCAGTGATTTCACGCGGGCGGCGGCCGTAGGCGGCAGAGAATTCCTTGAGAAAGTGACGGGCGAGTTGTGGGACATCTTCTTTGTGCTCGCGGAGCGGGGGGACGGAGAACGGAATCACGTTCAAGCGATAGAAGAGGTCCTCGCGGAAGTTCCCTTTCGAGATTTCGTCTTCCAGATCCTTGTTGGTCGAGGCGATGACGCGAGCATCGACGGTGATGGGCTGATCGCCGCCGACAGGAACAAAGCGTTGCTCGTCTAAAGTCCGCAACACCTTTGACTGGGTCTTCAGGCTCATGTCACCGACTTCATCGAGAAAGAGCGTGCCGCCATGGGCCTTCTGGAAGGTTCCTTCTTTGTCGGCGGTCGCGCCGGGAAATGATCCGCGCAGATGGCCGAACAGTTCGCTCTCGATGAGATCTTCGGGGATGGCTGCGCAATTGACTTCGATGAACATCGAGTCCGGGCGCGCGCTCTGCAGATGGATAGCGCGAGCCACGAGTTCTTTTCCGGTGCCGGACTCGCCATAGATCAGCACGCGGCCGTTGGTGGGCGCCATGATCTGAATCTGCTGGCGCAGCGCCTTCATGGGAACGCTGTCACCAACGATGACGGTCTTGGGCAGGAGTTTTTGTTTGAGGTCGCGGTTTTCGCCGCGCAGGCGCTTGGCGTCGATGGCGTTCTTGATAAGGATGAGGGTCTTGTCGAGCGAAAGCGGCTTTTCGAGGAAGTCGTAGGCTCCAAGCTTGGTGGCCCGCACAGCGGTCTCGATGGTGCCGTGGCCGGAGATCATGATGACCTCAGGTGCGTTTTCGATTTCACGAATTTTTTCGAGGGTTTCGATGCCATCCATTCCCGGCAGCCAGATATCGAGCAGGACGACGTCGAACTGGCGTTTGCGGATGGCCTCAAGACAAGCTTCGCCATTTTCGGCGGGCGCGGTGGCGTAGCCTTCATCTTCCAGCACCGCCTTGAGTGACTTTCGGATGCTGGATTCGTCGTCAACGATCAGGATGTTATGCATGCAGTTTGGCAGGAACCGATTCGGTCACGACAGGTAATTCGATCACAAATCTTGCACCGACCGGGCGGTTCTCTTCCACCCGAATCGAACCATGATGATCCTCGATGATACGGCTCACGATCGCAAGGCCGAGACCGGTTCCGCGTTTCTTGGTCGAAAAATAAGGCAGGAACAGGCGTTCTTTCAATTCTTGAGTGACGCCGTGTCCGGTGTCGGCGACCGACAGTTCGACAGCATCGTGGCTGGCCACGAGCGAGGTTGAAATATGGATCTCGCGGAACATGGCGCTCTGCATGGCTTCGGCAGCGTTGTCGACAAGATTAGCGAGGGCTCGCTTGATCGCCTCCGGATCGGCCATCACTTCGGGCAGATCGGAGGCAAGGGACGTCCGCACGACAATGTTGTCCAGGCGGCCGTTGAACATGGCGAGCGCGTTCTGCACGATGGAGTTGAGGTCCGAGGGCTGAGGCTGTGCCGCAGGAAACCGAGCAAGCGTGGCAAATTCATCGACCAGGGCGCGCACGGTTTCGACGGATGCGGCGATCGTCTCTGCACTATTGCGGACAACTTCCAAAGCAGCCCGATCCGATGATGAGCAGCGGCCTAAGTGACGAAGGATGCGTTCGGCGGAAAGAGAAATAGGAGTGAGAGGATTCTTGATTTCGTGGGCGACGCGCCGCGCCACTTCCCGCCACGCAGCCTGCTTCTGCGCTTTGAGCAATTCCGAGAGATCTTCAAAAACCAGCACGTACCCCATGCCTTGAGCGTCCTGCTTCAGGGTAGCGACAGTAATGGCGACGTTAACGGTCGCGTGCCGGACTGCCATTTCCAATTGGGTCGTCGTGGTGCCGAGGCGGTCGGCTCGTCGAATCAGCGGTTCGAGGTCAGCCAGAACTTCAGGGCTAAAGACATCGCGCAGATCAGCTCCGATCAGGACCTGAGTGGTGCGGGTTTCGGCATCAGCGGGCTGGAACAGGCGAAGAAAAGCATAGTTGACGTGCGTGATGCGGCGATCGGCGGCGAGCGATAACACAGCATTGGGAATGCTCTCGAGGATGGTAGCGATCTGGCGGTTGCGCTGTTCGAGAGCGGCGTTGGCAGCAGTTAATTCCTTGCTGGAGGCATCGATCTGGCGGCGGTTCGATTCGAGCTCAGCCGCCATGCGGTTGAAGGACTGCACCAAATCGCCGATCTCGTCGGCGCCGCGCACCGCGACACGATAATCGAGGCGGCCACGGGATATCTCCTGAGTGGCCTCCGCCAGAGCTGCAACCGGGCGAGTGACCAGCTTGGAAAGAAACAGGGCAAGCCAAGTGGTGGCGAACAATACCACGACGGTCAAAAGCAGAAGCACTTCCATGTAAGTGCGTCGCACCAAGCGACGGCCGTGGGCGAGTTCGAGGTAACGCTGCTGGCTGGACTCAATTTGCCGCTGCGTCTCGGAAAAGTTCTTGGGAAGAGGCATGGCGACCAGGATCGTTCCATGGTCACCCACCGCAGCACTGCCGAGAATGTATTCGGTTTGGTCCCAAGTAAAGCGGGGAGGATTGGAAGAAGGCTCGAAGACTTTGCCTTTCAGCATCGACCAGGGTGCCGGGGCGTTGAAGCTGGCTTCGGCATCGCCGTGGTCGATGGCGACGGCAAATCCGCCCTGAAGCGTGGTCTCGTGACGACGGAATTCATCGACCACGGTCGAAAAGCTGCTCCCGCTGAAGGCACGCTGCGTCTCGGGAGATGATGCAATCGAGGCGGCCTCGGCCCGCGCATTTTGCGCCGCGTATTGCGAGAGGAGCGATGCCATGGTCGCCGTGTCGCGGCGAACTTCTTCGACCGGGGTCGAGAACCACTTATCGATCGACCGGTTCATCAGCACGTAGGCGAAGAAGAACATGCCGATGACGGGCAAAAAGGAGAGCAGCAGGCTGCCTACGACGAGGCGCGTGCGGAATTTTGATCCGATCACGCCGAGCCGCCGTTCCGCGAAGAGCTTAAGGACGTTGCGGACGAGAACGAAGGTGAGGGCGAGGAAGAGTACAAAAATGAAAACTGCGAGGGAGGCGAATAACAGGAGTTGCTGGTTGCTGTCGGGTTGGACCGGCAGGTCGAAAGAAGTCAGCGCGAATAGAAAGGCAACCAGAACCGCCAGCCCGACCGTGACCAGAATGATGATCCGCTTGCGGCCAGAAGGCTTAGGATTTTCACGAGTTGGGGTTAAAGCAGCCATCCGCGCTCTTTCTATTATAAGTAGATTGAAAAAGCGATTACCACCGAGGACACCGAGGTTTCACAGGGCCGACTTGGGCAGATAGGTCCGCAAAGGACAATTCTCGCATGCGGGGTTCGATTTAAAGCAGTGATGCTTGCCGACATTCACGATGAGACCGTGCATGTCATTGAAGGTCTGGGCGAGATCGGAACGTTTGGCGCGGCTCATTCGGGATGGAGCATGGGCGAAAGCAAACGCCTGATTTCTAGTTTCTAGTTTCTGGAACTGAGGTTGCGGCGGCGAGCTCAGTGCGCGCTCGCAGAGATGTCGAACTTCATCATATTTTGCTTGCACTGCGACCAGGCCGTGCCGCTCCAGAATGCGCCGGGTGTAGGCATCTACGACAAACACGGGATGCTGCCCGGCATAAAGCAGGATGGAGTCTGCCGTCTCGGGGCCAACGCCGTTCAGGGCCAGCAGTTCTTCGCGAAGTAAGGTTGTGGGTTGAGCAAACATTTTCTGCAGGGAGCCACCATACTTTTGATCTAAGAAAGCGACGAGTGTTTTAAGCCTCGCGGCTTTCTGGCGGTAATAGCCGGCGGGGCGGATGAGAGTCTCGAGGCGCTGGAGGGAAATTCCACGAATTCCTCTGAGGCTCAGAACATGGGCCCTCCGCATTCGTCGCAAGGCGATCTCCACGTTGGTCCATGAGGTGTTCTGGGTCAGATACGCTCCAACAATGACCTCAAAGGTCGAGCTCGCAGGCCACCAGTGCTGTGGTCCCCAGGCAGCATGCAAGGTCTCGTAATAGAGCCGGATTTGTGTTTCCGGACTTTGCATTCAATCCAAATTACTAAAGTGAGTTACCTGAATACCAACACCTAAGTTACTCGCGCGTTCAGCCATCTGGGTTGACAATTTATGTCAACGCGAAACACGCAGCTCCCAACAACTTGCAATGCGGTTCGCGTGAGCCAGGCAATGGCGTAGGCAGTTCTCTGCCACTCGGATAGGAGATCGAAGTATGTCTCAACGGCTGGGTGATCTTCTGGTTAAAGAGAAGATCATTACCCCAGAGCAGTTGGAACAAGCAACCAGGGCGCAGAAGGATCAAAAGGTCCGCCTTGGCGCCGCACTGGTCAAGCTGGGGTTCTTGACCGACGAAGACGTCACTAACTTTCTCTCCCGTCAGTATGGCGTTCCTGCCATCAACCTTTCATATTTCGAAATTGATCCGGCTGTCGTCAAGCTGATTCCGTACGAGACCGCCAAGCGATATCAGATTCTTCCGTTAAGCCGGGTGGGCGCGTCGCTCACCATCGCCATGGTCGATCCGACCAACGTATTCGCCATGGACGATATCAAGTTCATGACCGGCTTCAACATCGAGCCGGTGGTGGCGTCGGAAAGCTCGATTCTAGAAGGCATAGACAAGGCCTACGGAACGACCAAAGAAGAAGACCTCGAGCAGGTGATGCAGTCGATGACGGAGATGGACGAAGCCGACGTCGAACTGCAAGCCGAAACCCAGGAACTGGGTCTGGCCGACCTGGAGAGGGCGGCGGATGAAGCGCCGATCGTCAAATTGGTGAACCTGATCTTGACGGACGCGGTGAAGCGCGGCGCGAGCGACATTCACATCGAGCCCTACGAAAAAGAATTCCGAGTGCGCTTCCGTATTGATGGTGTTCTGCAGAACATCATGGCACCGCCGCTCAAGTTGAAGGACGCCATCACGTCACGCATGAAGATCATGTCGAAGCTCGACATCAGCGAAAAGCGGCTGCCGCAAGACGGCCGCATCATGCTGAAGATGAACATTGGCGGGCGCAAGAAACAGCTCGACTTCCGCGTCAGCACGCTGCCGGTGCTATGGGGCGAGAAAATCGTGCTCCGGTTGCTCGATAAAGAGAACCTGCGGCTCGACATGACCAAGCTGGGCTTTGAGCCGGAGTCGCTGGTGAAATTTGAGAAAGCGATTTTGAAGCCATACGGAATGGTGCTGGTCACGGGGCCGACGGGATCGGGCAAGACCAACACCCTTTATTCCTCCATTGCGCGACTGAATCAGCCGGACACGAACATCATGACTGCGGAAGATCCGGTCGAATTTCAGTTGGCCGGCGTCAACCAGGTCCAAATGAAAGAGCAGATCGGGTTGAACTTCGCGGCTGCATTGCGCGCATTTTTGCGGCAAGACCCCAACATCATTCTGGTCGGCGAAATTCGAGATTTCGAAACGGCGGAAATTGCGATCAAAGCCGCACTGACGGGCCACCTGGTTCTCTCCACGCTGCACACGAACGGCGCACCGGAAACCATCACGCGACTGATGAATATGGGCATTGAGCCGTTCCTGGTAGCGACCTCCGTGCACTTGATCTGCGCTCAGCGATTGGTTCGCAGAATCTGCAAAGAATGCGCGGAGGTGGTCGAGGTACCGCAGCAGACACTGATCGAAGAAGGTTACAGCCCGGAAGAAGCCAAGACGGTGAAGATCATGAAGGGCAAGGGTTGCGGCGTGTGCAACAACACCGGGTACAAGGGCCGGGCCGGATTGTATGAAGTGATGGAAGTGGACGACGAGATCAGGGAACTGGTTCTGGTGGGCGCGTCGGCTGTGGAACTGAAGAAGAAGGCGATTGAGCGGGGCATGATCACTCTGCGCCGCAGCGGCCTGATCAAGGTTGCAGCGGGGATGACGACGCTCGAAGAAGTGGCGCGCGAGACGATTCACTAAGACGGTCGTCGGTCGTTCGCCTTTGGGAATGAGAGATGCGTGACGGGCAAGAACGAGTGACGCCGTTGAGTTTCGGAAACGAAAGGTAACTTTGCCATGGCTTTGTCGTTGAGCGATTTGCTGAAAAGAATGCTGGAAATGGGCGGTAGCGACCTTCACCTGACAACCAACTCGCCGCCGCAGATCCGCGTGCACGGTCACCTGGTGCCGCTGGATTTGCCGCAGATGACGCCCTCCGAGACCAAGCAATTGGCCTACAGCGTCATGACGGACTCACAAAAGCACCGGTTCGAAGAAAATCTCGAACTCGATTTCTCCTTCGGCATGAAGGGCCTGGCCCGGTTCCGCGCCAACGTGTTCAATCAGCGCGGCGCAACCTCGGCGGTTTTTCGTTTGATTCCGTTCGAGATCAAGTCTTTCAATCAGCTCGGCCTGCCCGCGGTCGTGAGCAAGATGTGCGACAAGCCACGCGGATTGGTGCTGGTGACGGGACCGACCGGTTCGGGCAAGTCGACGACCCTCGCAGCCATGATCGACAAGATCAACAGCGAACGGCACGATCACATTCTGACGATCGAAGACCCGATTGAGTTCGTGCACATGAACAAGAATTGCGTGGTGAACCAGCGCGAACTGCACGCCGACACCAAGAGCTTTGCAGACGCGCTGCGGGCTGCACTCCGCGAAGACCCGGACGTGGTACTGATCGGCGAAATGCGCGATTTGGAAACGATCGAGTCGGCGCTGCGAATCGCGGAAACCGGCCACCTCACCTTCGGGACGTTGCATACCAACTCCGCCGCGTCCACGATCAACCGAATCATTGACGTGTTCCCCGCTCACCAGCAGCCGCAGATACGAGCGCAGTTGTCGATGGTGCTGGAAGGAATCATGTGCCAAAGCTTGTTGCCGAAAGCCGACGGCAAGGGACGCAGCATGGTGATGGAGATCCTGGTGCCCAACGCCGCGGTGCGAAACCTGATCCGTGAAGACAAGATTCACCAGATTTACTCGTCGATGCAATCGGGCCAGGACAAGTTCGGCATGCAGACTTTCAACCAGGCGCTGGCGACAGCATATTTCCAGAAGCAGATCTCGCTGGAGATGGCGCTGAGCCGGTCGAGCAATCAGGATGAGTTGACGGAGATGATCAATCGTGGCGCCGGCCTGTTAGGCAGGCCCACCGGCGCGGGGTTGGCGAAAGCCGCAGCCCCGACCAAGAAATAGTGATGAGGGAAGAACTACAGGGTGAGGAACAGCGGTAGGAAACACAGGTCCGAAGCGAGGTTAAAACATGCCAGTTTTTACATTTTCAGGGAAGAGCGATAACGGGGAGAAGATCAGCGGCGAGCGTGTCGCCCCTAACAAGCAGTCGTTGGCCATGCAACTGCGCCGCGAACGGATTACACCGGGCGCAATCCGCGAAAAAGGCAAGGAATTCTCTTTGCCGACGTTCGGGTCGGGCAAGGTGAAGGTGAAGGAGATTGCCATCTTCTTCCGGCAATTCTCGGTCATGATCGACGCCGGCCTGCCGCTGGTGCAATGTCTTGAAATTCTGGCGGCAAACCAGGAAAACCAGGTATTTCAGAAAACGCTGACGGGGGTTCGGACCACGGTCGAAGGCGGTTCGACGCTGGCCAATGCCATGCGCCAATATCCCAAGATTTTCGACGACCTGACGACGAACATGATCGAGGCCGGCGAAACCGGCGGTATTCTCGACATCATTCTGCAGCGCCTGGCCATCTACGTGGAAAAGGCCGTCAAGCTGCGCGCCGCGGTGAAGTCGGCATTGATCTACCCGGTTTCGGTGGTGACGCTCGCAATGCTGATTGTGGGTGCCCTACTGAAGTGGGTAGTCCCGATCTTCGCCAACCTGTTTGCGGGACTGGGCGTGGCGTTGCCTTTGCCGACACGAATCGTCATCGGACTGAGCGGCTTCATTGGACAGTTCTGGTGGTTCATCATCTTTGGCGGAATCGGCATGTTTTTTGGGGTCGGGCAAATTCGTAAGAATCCACGCGCTGCCTACTACATGGACTATGCGCTGTTAAAGCTGCCGGTCCTTGGCATTTTGCTGCGCAAAATCGCCGTGGCCCGCTTTACTCGGACCCTGGGCACCCTGATCACCTCCGGCGTTCCAATTCTGGAAGGCTTGAGCATCACGGCACGGACCTCGGGAAACATGGTGCTGGAAGAGGCACTGATGAAAGTGCGCAAGGCCATCGAGGAAGGCCGGACCATCGTCGATCCGCTGCGCGAATGCGGCGTGTTCCCGAACATGGTGACGCAGATGATCGGCGTCGGCGAAGCCACGGGCGCCATGGACTCGATGTTGCAGAAGATCGCCGACTTCTACGAAGACGAAGTCGACGCGGCCACGAAAGACATGCTGGCCCTGCTCGAGCCCATCATCATCGGTATGTTGGGCGTCATGATCGGCGGCATCGTCATTTCACTGTACATGCCGTTGTTCTCGATGATCGCGAAATTGGCAGGTTAAGAAACAAGCAGCTAGTGCCCGGTAGCGAGTACCCAGTAAAGACCACGGGCCACTCGCTACCCGGCTGCTAGCGACAAGCTACTAGGTACTCGATGCAATCTATGTTCGATGAGCGGTTGTGGCTGGCCTGGTTGGTCAAGTTCCGCATCCTCACCCTTACCTTTCTTCTGGGCATCCAGCTGGTGGTCGCGCAGCTGACTCCGACGACGTACCCGCTTCGCCTGTTCATCAACGTCATCATTCTGTGGTATGTCATCGCAGTTTTCTACATTCTGCTGTTGTCGTTCTGGCAGGAATACCGGATTCAATCCTCGCTGCAAGTGCTCACGGACCTCGCCCTGGTCACGATGGTGGTATATGCCACCGGCGGCGTGGACAGTTCATTTAACTTTCTATATCCGCTGGTCATCATTGTGGCGTGCATTCTGCTGCCGCGCATGTGGGCATTTCTTTCGGCGGCGCTGGCCTTCATTCTTTACGGCACGACTCTCGAGCTGACGTATTTTGGGGTCATTCCTTCTTATTCGACCACTCACCCGGAAGTAAAGGCGCTGCAAGCGATCATCTTCGTCAATCTTTTTGGTTACCTGGCGGTCGCCTACCTCGCGGGACATCTGGCCACGAAGCTGCGCCAGGTTGACGTCAAACTGAAGCGGACCAGCGGCGAACTGGAAGATTTACAGGTCCTGCACGAAAACATTATTCAATCGATCACGGGCGGATTGATTACCACGGGCCTGGATGGGCGCATCACCTTCGTGAATCATGCGGCGCAGAAACTGCTGGAAGGCTCGGAGGCGACCCTGGTGGGCCAGCCGGTCAATGAGTTGTTTCTGGATGCGCTGCCACAAGTGGATTCGGAGCGAAGCCATGCGGAAGTCCGGCGGCTGGCGCCAAACGGATATCGCAAGACTTTCCGGGTGCTGGTTTCCGCGCTGGATGCGCCCGGACGCGGAATGCTGGGGTACGTGTATACGTTCGACGATCTCACGGAGATTCGGCGCCTGGAGCGGGAAGTCCGCATGCAGGACAAACTGGCCGCGGTAGGGCGGTTGGCTGCGGCCCTGGCGCATGAGATTCGCAATCCGCTGACCTCGATTGCGGGATCAGTCAGTTTGCTGTCGAGCGTTCCGGACTTGAGTGACGAGCATCGCCATCTGCTGGAGATCGTGACCCGAGAGTCGGAGCGGCTCAATGGGATCATTACCGATTTTCTGGCCTATTCTCGTAGCCGACAGTACCAATTCAAGAAAGTCGATCTGTTGCCATTGTTGGAAGACACACTCACCCTGCTGCAGCATCGGCTTTCGGCACAGAAAGTGGGAATCGTCATCCGGCGCGATTACGCGCCGAGAGAAGCGTGGACTCTGGCGGATGGCGACAAACTCAAGCAGGTCTTCTGGAATTTTTGCGAGAACGCCGTGCGGGCAATGAAAGATGGCGGAACGCTTACTGTCTCAGTCGAGGCAATGGGGCAGGATTGGCAGGTCGATTTCAAAGACACGGGCCCGGGGATGAGTCCACAGCTCATCGAGAAAATTTTTGAGCCCTTCCAGTCGCAATTTGAGGGTGGCACCGGATTGGGTCTAGCGATCGTGTACCAGATCGTGCAGGCGCATGAGGGCAAGGTGTGGGCGCGGTCCAAGCCGGGCCAAGGCAGCAGCTTTGTGCTGCGTCTACGACAACACGCCGCCGGGGCCGAAGCACCTGCGGAAGTCAGCGAAACGTCTGGGCCCATTCCGGCAAGAGCAGCCGTCGCAACAGGAGGAGCGCATGGGTAACATCCTCGTGTGCGACGACGAGCGCTCCATCTGCGAAATGCTTGATATTGCCTTGCGCCGCGACGGGCACAAGGTCGAAACGGTCAACTCCGGCGATGCCGCGAAGAAGAAGCTGGATTCGGCTTTGTACGACGTCGTGGTCACAGATATCAAGATGCCGCGGACGGACGGCATCGAAGTGCTGCGGCATGCGCATCAGATCTCGCCCGACTCCGCGGTCATCCTGATCACCGCGGTTGATGACTATGAAGCGGCGGTTGAAGCGGTAAAAGCCGGAGGCGCGACCGATTACATCCGCAAGTCGCCTGGATTGGTGAACGAGATCAAACTGGCGATCAACCGGGCTCTCGAGAAGATGGCGCTCAGCCGCCAGAATTTTGCGTTCAAGCGTGACGCCGCAACGCGCAATTCGCTGGATAACATCGTTGGCGTCAGTGCCGCGATGGAGAAACTGAAGCAGACGATTCGAACCGTGGCTTCGACCCAGAGCACGGTGCTGGTTTATGGCGAGAGCGGCACAGGAAAAGAGCTGGTGGCGCGGGCCGTACATGTTTGTTCTGCGCGCGCAACCGATCCCTTCGTTTCGATCAACTGCGGAGCGTTTCCGGAAACCCTTCTGGAAAGCGAACTGTTCGGATACGTAAAGGGGGCGTTCACAGGCGCTAATCAAAACAAACGCGGCCTGTTCGAAGTGGCGGACAAGGGCACGATCTTTCTCGATGAAATCAGCGAGATGACGATGCCCATGCAGGTGAAGTTGCTGCGAGTCCTGCAGGAGCGCTGCGTGCGTCCGGTCGGTGGCACGACTGAGATTCCTATCGACGTGCGCGTGATCGCTGCTACGAACCGCGATCTCGATAAGCAGGTAGCAGAGAACAATTTCCGCGAAGATCTTTACTACCGGCTGAATGTGATCCCTATCCTGGTGCCTCCGTTACGTGAGCGCCGGGAAGACATTGCGCTATTGGTGAATCACTTCCTCAAGAAATATGCGCCCGCAGCGGGAAGAAGTATTCTGCGGGTGAATGCATCTTCGTTGGAGGCGCTGGGTTCCTACGACTGGCCGGGCAACGTCCGGCAACTGGAGAATACGATCGAGCGCTCGGTCGCGCTGGAGTTGGGAGAAGAGTTGACGGTTGAGCTTCCCGTCGAAAAAGCGAAGGCTCGAGCCGCGGCTGCCGGGGTTGGCGGGGTCCCAACTATTTCCGCGGGCGCGGTTTTGCCCGACGGACTCGACATGGAAAAATATGTCGCAGACATTGAGGTCTCGCTTTTGAAGTCCGCTCTGGCGCAGTCAAACGGTGTGCAGACCAGGGCCGCTGACCTGCTGAAGATTTCTTATCGCTCGTTCCGGCATTTGATGAAGAAGTACGAGTTGTAGCTTTCAGCACCCCGCAATTAGCACTTCGCATCTGGCGCTCCGTGCTTCTGTAGGCTATCGCCCGCTAACTGCTAAAGGCTAAGTGCTTTTCTTCAGCTGCTGCTTCCATCCCAGGATGCGCGCCTTATTCCCTTCGGCTTCGGCTTCAGGGATCATGCCTTTTTTCTGATAAAGCACTGAGAGGCTGGTGTGCGCCAGAACATCGTCGGGGTCGAGTTCAGCAATGCGCTTCGCAACGGCAATAGCCTCGTCAAGCCGGTTCAGATCCTGAAGCACGCGGGCCATGCCATGCATAGCCTCGGTAAAGGTCGGGTCGGCGGCGAGGGACTTCTCGTACTCGGACAGAGCACGATCCTGCTGGCCCTCGGCCACGAAGTCGAGAGCAGCGTAGTAGTGGTCTTCGGCTTTCGGACGGGAGCTGTCGTCGGGCATGAGAAATATCATAAACACAGAGGACACGGGGGAACACAGAGTAAACACCGGCGAGGGCTCTAAGTGTGCGCGGAAACGAGTAGAATCGTTCTCAAATGCAGCAGATTTTGCGATTCCTGTGGAATGCCACGAGAGGACATCGGCTGGCGCCTTGGAGAAGCCCGTACCTTCTTTGGCGGCTGGAAACCTACACGGGCGTGAAAATGAAGGACATTGGGTTTATAGAGTTCTGGGAATTCAGTTGGCGGGAGCGGAAAGAGTTCTGGCGGTTTCTGAAGTGGACCGCGAAGATGGAGCGCTACGCGCACCCGAGGGCAAGGAGTTCCTAGCCCACAAAACAGCTCTTCACCGCAAAGATCGCGAAGAAAATCCGCGAGATTGCGAAGAAAGAACTACTGGCCATTTTTAGCGGCAGCAGCACCTTCAAGAATGATAGTAACTTCGCTTCCCTTGCCCACGCCCACAATTTGCGCGGCCGCGGCGCGATTGGCGGCGATCTCCAGATATCCCATACTTCCCAAAATGCCGAAAACCTCGTTCGGTTCGCCTTCCGCGTAGTTGGAATGAAGACCGGATACTTCGGTCTTGCCGATCAGGATCTTGAAAGGCGGGGGCGTCGAACCGAAAAGCGCAGGAACGTCCTGCGGCGTGAAATTGGTCACCAGGTTGCCGAAGCGGTCAACCTTCAAAATGACTCCTCTGAGAGTCTTGGCGTCTGTCGCCTTGGGCTTTGGCGCATTGAAGCGGACGTAGTCGGAGATTTCGTCGCCGAACTTGGCGGAGTCCACTCCCTTAGCGAGCCATCCAGCGACTGGCGCAAAGATGTCGCGGCCATGGAATGTGTGGCTGACGGGCTGCAAGAAATAGTGTTCCCCGGTGACGTGGCGGACGCGAACCCGCTCCTCGCGGGCATAGACGAGAGACAAGACACCGTTGTCCGGCGCGACGAAATACTGCTTCTCGGTGGACATGATGATCGGGCGGCGCGCGGTGCCAACACCGGGATCGATGACCACAACGTGAATGGTTCCCACTGGAAAATAGGAATACGACTGGGCAATGGTGAGCGCGCCGTCGAGCACGTCAAAGGCCTGCACGGAGTGGTTAATGTCGATGATGTGCGCATCAGGCGCGATATTGAGGATTACGCCCTTCATAGTCCCAACGAAATGATCGTTGATTCCGAAGTCGGTAGTGAGGGTAACGATCGGCTGATTCGACAAATTGGTCTCCGTGGGGACAGAAATTTCCCAGTGTGGCGAAAGTAACGTGCCGAGAGTGGCACCGTCAAGACACGAGGGTAATCGGGTACTATGCGGAAGGAGTATCAGGAACCGTGGAAATGAACTGGGGAGTCATCGCATTTGCAGCGGGATTTGTGATTCTGCTCGGAATCCGCCTACTGATGGCGCGTGCGCGCCGCAACGGCGCCCCATTTTTCAACGAGAAGGATGGGGACAGCGAGACCTGGAACGTTTCGCGGCTACTGCTTGTGAGCTTTCTCACTTTGTTTGCGGAGTTGGCTTTCATCCGCTGGATTGCGGTTGAGGTTCGCGTTTTCGCGTACGTGAAGAATCTGGCATTGCTGCTGTGTTTTGTGGGTTTCGGGTTAGGATGCGCGCGGGCGCGAAAGGCGTTGCAGTGGCGGACCGCTATTCTTGCCTTTCTTGGCCTGATTTGCGTGGTTCGATTACCGTTCGCCGGACGCGCATTAGAGGGTCTTTCAGCCAGCCTGGGTGCGGCCCCCGACGTAGAGATTTGGCTGGCCGGCAATAGTTGGAATTGGATTCACTTCTTGATTGGGGCGGCGCTGGCCGGTGTCTTGTTCTTGCTACTAGTCTGGATCTTTGTGCCACTGGGGCAAGTGGTCAGTGGCCAGATGGATGTGGCGCCTAACGCCTTGTCGGCATACTCCTGGAATTTGTTTGGCAGCCTGCTGGGCATTCTTGCTTTTCTCGGCGCCAGCCGCTTGATGCTGCCGCCGTCAGTGTGGCTGGGAACCGCTCTAGCTGGTTTTGCACTACTTCAAAACCCTGCGCGAAACCGCATGCTCGTGTTCGCCCTGATTGCGCCTCTGGTTCTATTCCTGTACGCGCCCTCGGGTCCCAATCGCTACAGCATGTGGACTCCCTACCAGCAGATCTCCTATCTGCGCGAGTTCTTCCCAGACGGCGAATTCAGGGACGGGTATGTGCAGGTAAATCACACGGGATACCAAGCCATTGTGAATTTGTCCGATGGATTCCTGGCTCGCCACCCCGGTCTGCTGAAAGAATCGGTTGACGAAAATCCGTATAACCTGCCATTCAGCTTCTCCACTCCCGCACCGCACGTGCTGATCGTCGGCTCGGGAACGGGAAACGACGTGGCGGCGGCTTTACGGAACGGAAGCGCAGCAGTGGATGCAGTGGAGATCGATCCTTTCATCCTCGCGCTGGGTAAGCGAGAACATCCCGAGCATCCCTACGATTCACCAAAGGTATCGGTGCATTTGACCGATGCGCGGGCGTTTCTCAAGCGTACCAATCAACTTTACGATCTGATTGCATTTGGATTGCTCGATTCGCATACACAACTTTCGGATTACTCGAACATGCGAATCGATAATTTCGTTTACACCGAAGAATCGTTCCGGGAGGCACGGGCGCGATTGAAGCCGAACGGAGTTTTGTTCATCAAGTTTCAAGTAAATCACCGGTGGATGGCTAGCCGATTGACGGAAATGCTGCAACAAACCTTCGGCAAGACCCCGGTCACGTTTCGGGCAGTATCGAGCTATTCCTCGGGCGGGACGATATTCGTGATTTCTCCTGGAGAGCGAGTTGAGGAAGCGCTTCAGAGCAATGGACGTCTAGCGCAATTCGTCGCGCAGAATCGCGTCACTCCAGAAGAGACGGTTCCTGTTACCACGGACGATTGGCCCTATCTTTACCAGAAGGAGAGAAAGATTCCTCGTACGTATTTTTCATTAGGAATTCTGGTTCTTTTGATGGGGATCGGTCTCTACTGGCAAATCCCCGAGGCGCGTCAGCATCCGCCGTCCTTATTCTTTCTCAGCATGGGCGCGGGTTTCATGCTGCTGGAAACACAGGTGATCAGCCGGCTGGCGCTGTTCTTTGGAACGACGTGGCAAGTGAATGGGATCGTGATCTTCGCGCTGCTCACCGCACTGCTACTAGCGAATCTAGTGATCGAGCGGAGTTCGAATAACTTGTCGCGAGTCTGGGTATGGATCGGCTTGGTGGCGGGTTTGCTGGCAGCATACTGGTTTCCAGCGTCCAGAGTTCCCGGTTCGCCCGCAGTAGTCGGGGCATTGCTGGCGGGAGTTTTTTCTGTCCCAGTGTTCTTTGCGGGCATGCTGTTCTCCCTGGAATTTCGCGTTGCGTCCTCTCCAAGTGCCGCCCTGGGGGCAAACATCCTTGGCGCTGTGGTGGGTGGTCTGTTGGAGAATCTCTCCCTCGTATTCGGGATGCATGCTTTGTTGTTGGTAACCATTGCGCTGTACTGCCTGGCAGGAATCGGACTGTGGGCGCGGCGTAGCGAGGCTCGCTCACTGTCAGCCGCAACAGCAGGCATCGGAAAGATATAAGGCACGAGCGAGACGCTCGCGCCTACACGCTATTGAATCTCGATGTTTCCGGAGCCGGTCTCCAGGTCAACCATCACGCCACCTCCATGGACTTTTCCGCGAAGTTCGCGACGTCCCAAAGTGCCCTGTACAGTGACCGGCTGGGCAGCGGTGATGGAACCTGAACTAGTGTGCGCATTCAGGTCAAAGCCGACATCGGAAGTCAGCCGCAGATGTATGCTGCCCGACCCGGTGTGAACTCGCCACGATCCAGTTGGATTGCCTTCGGCGGTGATGCCGCCACTTCCGGCGGTCGCCTCGAGCGAGCCTTGCACGCCACGCAACTCCATGCCGCCAGAACCGGTCTCGGCCCGTACCGAGCCGGGCGCGCTCTGGTCGAGCGTGATGTGACCACTACCGGTTTCGCCTTCAAAGCCGCCGGCAATATCCTTCGCCCTGATCGAGCCACTACCAGCCTTGGCGCGCAGATCACCTTTCACACGATCGATCTGAATGTCGCCCGATCCAGTGCCGGCGCGGACGGTATTGCCGATATCAGAGATGCGCAAGCTCCCGGAGCCTGACTCGATTTCGACTTCGCCGTTCAAAGATTCGATGGTCTGGCTGCCTGAACCTGAGTGCGAACGTAAACGCGTATCCTGGGGAACAGTGAGGTCGTAACTAATGGAAACATTGTGCAGCAACTCCGAATCACTGACGTGGCCGATGCGAATATCATTGCCACTTTGCTGGATAGGAGGATTGTCAGTGATGGCCTTGACGCGCTGCTCGGAGTCGCCACCGAACCAATTGGTGACCTTCACGTGTCCCGTGATCTGCACCTGGCCAGAACCTCCCGAGTGAACGTTTACGCTGCCGGAACCGGTCGAGAGATCGATGCTGACCGCGCCAGTGACTTGCAGCGTCCGCTGGAAGCTGCCTTCGGCAGAAGCGGAAGCCGGGAGGGTGTGAACGCAGACGAGGAGAATCAGTATCGGAAGAACAATGCGATTGCTTTTCATCGGTCGCTCCTTAAACGGCTAAGTACCTCAGGCGCTAAAGCGTGAATTGATTCAGCCATGACCTGCAGCGCTGAAGCGCTGTTCCACCTTCTAATGAATCCTCACGTCGCCGGAACCCGTGTGCACCGAAAGCCGCGGGCCACCATTCCCGACCTTGCCCTCGATTCTGCGACGGGTTTCGCGTACTTCGCCTTGAACGACCATGACGACCGGACGATCGATTGTCACTTCGCCGGAACTGGTCGACGCCTCGAGATCGAAGGAGGCCTGCTGAGGCAGATCAATTTCGACGTTGCCGGAGCTGGTTCGAACTTCCCAGTTACCCGTCTGCGTGCCCGCCGCACGGATGTCACCGCTTCCCGAGCGGGCCACAAGCGCTCCGTTGATGCCGCGCAATTCTACTGTGCCGGAGCCGGTTTGGACGTTCACATCGCCGGTTCCCTTGGCATCCAGACGGATATCGCCGCTGCCACTCTCCGCTGTAAAGGCCCCGGAGACTTCACGGGCCTCGACGTCGCCTGAGCCGGTATGCAGACGGACCTGGTTGGCGATGTCACGCAACCGCATGTCACCTGATCCGCTTTCGAGGTTGAGCTTGCCGCTCAGACCTTCAATGCGCTGATCGCCGGAACCGGTGCGGCTCTGCACGGTGGTGTCGGAGGGAACGGTGATTTCGTAGTCGATGGAGATTCGATGCATGTCCACGGAATCGATGCGAACGTTATTGCCGTTCTGATGGATGGGCGGGTTCTTTTCAATCTCGGCGACCTGCCCCTTCCAATCGTCGCCAAACCAACGATCGCTGACCTGAATCCTGCCACGAACTGTGACGCTGCCAGCCGGACCATTGCGAACCGTGATGTCGCCGGCGCGCGTGTACGCCTCGAGGTTGACACTGCCATTCACCTGAAAGGTGCGCTCGAAGGAGCCTTGCACGGAAGCAGAAGCCGACAGAGACAGCGCAAGCAGAATGGCCAACCCCGCGACGAATTTGGTTCGATTCATACGGCCTCCTTGTTCACAGCAATAGACGCGGCAGTGAGAAATGTGTAATCCGGCATATCGTGGGCGAAACAAAGGGCACGGTTGTGATCCGCGCCCCTGGCGTGCTGTGCGATTGCGCCCTTCGGGCGCATGACTTATTTTTACTGAAACCCACGGCTGACGCCGTGGCCGCCATCTTACGCAGCCACGCGGCTGAATTGCGTACGGAGTGCTGCGTTTTTATTGCAGCACGACCTGGTCGCCTTCTTTAAGTCCACTGAGCACTTCAGTCTTGGCACCGTTCGAGATGCCGATGTTGACGGCGATCTTTTTCTTGCCGTCTTTTTCGTGCGTGTCAGGGATCTCGACCGAGGCTTTCTTGTCCTTGTCATAGATGATCGAGCCTTCGGGAATCTGGAGCACGTTGTGGTGCTCTTCCAGAATGATCTCGGCGTTCGCGGTCATCTCGGCCTTGAGCTCGCCGCCAGGATTATTGATGGAAACACGAACTTCGAAGGTCGTGACGTTGTCTTTCTCGACTCCCATCGGCGAAATCTTGGTCACCTTGCCGTTGAAGGTCTTGTCCTTAAAGGACTCGACCTTGATGCGGGCAGGCTGGCCGAGATAGACCTTGCCGATGTCACTCTCGTCCACTTTGCCTTTGACATAGACTTCGCTCGTATCGCCGAGAGTCATGACCAAGGTGGCGGATGAGCCCAGTACGAGAATGGAGCTGACAGCGTCTCCCATTTCCACGTCGCGCGAGAGCACAATGCCGTCAATCGGAGAGATGATGTCGGTGTAGCTGAGCTGCTCTTCAAGCTGCTTGAGATTCGCCTGATTATGAACTACATCGGCTTGCGATTGGGCGATCTTGGCTTTGAGCACCTGCACCTGGGCAGTCGCAACTTGCTGCTTGTTGAGCGCCATCTTGTAGTTGCGGTCGGCGTCGTCCAGAGCTGACGCGGAAACCACGCCGTCCTTGGCCATTTCGAGCGAGCGGTCATATTGCCGCTTTAGCAATGGAACATCCGGGCCTTCGGCATCAACCTTGGCGCGCTCGAAATCAGCTTGGGAACTCGCAAGGTTCGCTTCGGCCGATTGCAAAGCCGCGCGGGACTGTTCGACCTGGGCCTCGATTTCGATCTTATCCAACTGCGCCAGTAATTGGCCCTTTTTCACGGTGTCGCCGTATTCGACAAGCAGCTTTTTCACGATGCCGCTGGCCTTGGATTTCACTTCGACCTTGGTGATAGGGGTGACTTTACCGGTGGCAACCACGCTCTTGGCAAGATCGCCCTTTTCGACTTTCGCGAGCTTGGTGGGATCGATCTTGGTGCCGCCGCGACTGAACGCGAACAGCGCGCCGGCGAATATCAATACCACTACCACAATTACGCTAATGATTATGATTCGTTTGCGGCGCTTCTTTTTAGTATTGCCGTTGCCGTTCACATTCGCCTCCTGCGCTGACGCCTTGCCTGGCCTCTGATGGTTATTACGACGATTGTCCTGTGTTAGTTCCTGGAATCTGCTTTGGATCAACAAGAGCCGGATGTCTTGGCTCACTTGTTAGACGGACAACGCGAAAAATGGAAGCAGAGAATCGGTTGGCCTGCGGGTAAGTGCTTTATCTGCTAAGGGCAACTACCAAGTCACAGCTTCCGCGATTACGTACCATTGTACAATTTCGCTACCTCCTTTGGAATGTTAGAATTAGCAATCCATGTTTGCATTTGTGCTGCTCCGGGTGTTTCTCATCCTGCTCCTGGTGGCGGCCAACGCCTTTTTTGCCGCGGCTGAATTCGCCCTGGTCAGCATCCGCGAGACCCGAATCCAGCAACTGATCGAAGCCCACCGCATCGGCGCCCGCATCGTTCAGAAGCTACACCGCAACCTCGACGAGGTTGTGAATGGGGTGCAGCTGGGAATCACGGTCGTCAGCCTCACCTTGGGGTGGTTAGGGGAACCAGTTCTTGCCCGCGCCTTTGAAGCGTCTGTAGGACAGCTTCCGCACGTCGAGCTTTACGCGCACGGGATTGCGATCGTGGTCGCATTTCTCCTTATTACATGCCTGCATGTCATCCTGGGTGAACTGGTTCCGAAATCGCTAGCCCTGCAACGAGGCGAGCAGGTGGCCCTGGCGGTTGCGGCCCCGATGGACTTCTTTCTGACCCTGGTCCGGCCTTTCATTTTCGTGATGAACACGGCCGCGGGATCGGTGCTTCGCCTGTTTGGATCGAAAAAAATCCGGCAAGGGCCGGTGCATTCGCCGGACGAGTTGAAACTGATTGTTACAGCCAGCCGTCAGTTTGGCCAGATTCCTCCGTTCCAGGAGGAGATGATCCACCATGCGCTGGAACTTGAGAGCGTAACGGTGCGCGAAGTGATGGTGCCGCGGCCGGATATCTTCTCGCTGCCCAGTGACCTTCCTCTTGAAGAAGCTTTGGCAAGGGTGGCAGATGAGCAACACTCGCGGGTTCCGGTTTATGACCCGCAAAGCGGCCCCGAGCATATTATTGGTGTGCTTTACGCAAAGGACCTTATGCGTTGGGTTCGTTCGCGCCTGCCGGCAATGCCGGGTTCGCCTGTCCCGGGCCGGGCGTCGGGAGTGAAAATCAGCCAGGTCATGCGCGACGTGATGGTAGTGCCGGAAACCAAGGTCCTTGCAGAACTGCTGGAAGAGTTCAAAGACCGTAAACGCCACCTGGCGGTCGTGGTGGATGAGTTCGGATCAACGGCCGGCGTGATCACGATGGAGGACATCCTCGAGCAGCTGGTGGGCGAGATTGAGGATGAGTCCGATATACCGCAGCCGGAGACCCCAGAGATGCAAGGTGACATGCCGCTCGCGCTCGACGCATCGATTGGGATCCGCGATCTGGAAAGCCAGTACGACATCTCGTTGCCGCGAGACGGCGGCTTCGAAACGCTGGCGGGGTTCGTGCTATCGCGACTGCAAAAGATCCCGCAGGTCGGTGAAGGTTTTGAATTCGAGAATCACCGTTTCACCGTCGAAGAGATGGAGAGTCACCGCATCGCAAAGGTAAAGATCGAGAAAACGCAAAGCGTTCCGGTGGGCAAAGCCGGAGACTGAGGAAGTGCATTCGTGATGTTGATTGCCGATTTCTGATCGATGCTTCGCTATCTTGCCAATCGGCTGCTGTACACCTTGCCGGTAGTATGGCTGGTGGTCTCGGTTGTCTTTCTTCTAATTCACATCGTCCCAGGCGATCCGATTCTGCAGATGCTCGGCGAAGGAGCACCCGCGACTGATATCCAGGCTGCGCGACATGCGTATGGGCTCGACGTTCCTCTGGCGCAGCAATATTTTCATTATTGGCGAGGAGTCCTGCACGGGGACCTCGGGCCCTCGCTGCGATTCAATCAGAACGTCGGGAAGCTCATCGCGCAACGGTATCCATACACGCTGCAGTTGACGCTGGCTTCGCTCGCAGTGGCAATTCTGTTGTCGATTCCGGCCGGGGTTCGATCAGCGCAAAGACGCAATCAGTGGGACGACCGCGTGCTGAGTGTGGTGAGTCTGTTCGGGCTTTCGTTTCCGAACTTCGCGCTGGGACCGATATTGATTTTGTTTTTTTCGATCAAGCTGGGATTGCTGCCAGTTTCGGGAGCAGGAGCGCTTTCCAATCTCGTGCTGCCAGCGATTACGATGGGCAGCGCACTGGCCGCGATTCTCACCCGAATGGTACGCACGTCGATGCTGGAGGAATTGGGCCAGGACTACATTCGAACCGCACGCGCGAAGGGATTGAGCGAGCGGACGGTGGTCTATCGGCACGCACTGCCGAATGCCCTGATTCCGATCATCACCGTGCTGGGATTGCAATTTGGGGCGATGCTGGCCGGCGCGATCGTCACAGAGACGATTTTTTCCTGGCCGGGAATTGGGCGGTTGACCATCCAAGCGATCGGAAATCGTGACTACTACCTGGTGCAGGGCTGCATTCTGGCGATCGGCCTTACTTACGTTGCGGTGAACTTTTTCACGGATTTTCTGTATTCGGTGGTGAATCCGAGGATAAGACAGTGAGGGAGGTTTCTCTGCGTCCTCTGCGGTGAAGATTTTCTAAGATGTCCACTCTTTCCATCTCGCTACCTCGCGCCGCACGCCACAATCCGCTGGCGGCGACCGGAGTGGTGCTGGTCGTCATCTTCTTGATTTTTGCGGTATTCGCGCCGTGGATCGCGCCGGAAGATCCGGCTCACATCGATCTGCCTGCGCGGTTATCGCCCCCATCTGCCGCGCACTGGTGCGGAACGGATGAACTTGGCCGCGACATTCTCTCTCGGCTGATCTATGGATCGCGCATATCCATGCTGGTTGGGAGCTGCGTGGTTGCAGGATCGCTCGGCCTGGGGCTGATCATCGGATCGCTGGCCGGATATTACGGCGGCCGCATCGACCGGTTTGTGAACGTGGTCGTGATGAACGCATTTCTTTCATTTCCCGGAATTCTTATCGCAATCGCTTTTGTAGCATTCCGCGGGCCAGGAATTTTCAATCTGATTTTCGCCTTGTCCCTCGGAGGCTGGGTGGGGTATGCGCGACTGGTGCGAGCTCAAGTGCTGGCCGCTCGCGAGCGGGAATTCGTTGAGGCGGCCCGGGCTCTCGGAGCAAGCGATCTTCGAATCGTTGTGCGGCACATCTTGCCCAACATCATTCAGCCGGTGATCGTGCAAGCTGCGATCGGAATGGCGGGCGCGATTCTGGCTGAGGCCACGATGAGTTTTCTAGGTCTTGGCGTGCCGCCTCCAACTGCCAGTTGGGGAACGATGCTGAATGATGGCCGCGCCCACCTGTTCGATGCGCCGCACCTGGTGCTGTTCCCTGCCGCGGCAGTGATGCTGGCCGTGTTGTCGTTCAACTTTATCGGAGATGCGCTGAGAGATTATTTAGATCCGAGATCAAGGATTGAAGTCGGGTTGTAAGTCATTGTGCCCGCCAGTCTAGTTCCCCGATGAAGGCGTGCGACTCGCGCCAGCCGGGGCTGACTTTCACAAACAATTCCAGAAAGACGCGCGTGCCGACCAGTTTCTCAATCTGAAGGCGTGCGGCGGTGCCGATTTTTTTGAGCATCTGACCGCCTCTCCCGACCAGAATTCGCTTCTGCCCGTCGCGTTCGCAGTGGATGGTCGCGGCGATGCGGGTGAGCTTTCGACCTTCTTCGAACTGATCGATCGCGACGGTGGTTGCATAAGGCACTTCTTCGCTGGTCTCGAGCAGGATCTCCTCGCGGATGATTTCGGCAACCATGAAGCGCACAGGCTGGTCCGTAACCTGGTCTGCAGGAAAGTAGGGAGAACCGTGCGGCAGGCTTGCGATGACGCTCTCAAGAAGAATATCCAGCCCTTGGCGTTTCTTTGCCGAGAGAGGGATGACTTTCTTGAAGTCGTAAAGGTTGCGGTAGTGCTCGATGATGGGCAGCAGCTTGTCTTTTTGGGGGAGCAGATCGATTTTGTTCAGGAGCAAAAAGACCGGCGTGCCGGATTTCTTCGCCATGTTCAGAACAAATTCGTCGCCGGAGCCAAATTTCTCCTTGACGTCCGTGATGAGGAGGACCAGATCGCAGCCCTCCATGGCCTCGCGGACTTCCGCCATCATCTTGCGGCCTAGCGAGCTGTCAGGACGGTGGACACCGGGCGTGTCGATCAGTATGACCTGGCCGCCGGGGCTGTTTTTCTTCTGCGGAACCTGGACGATGCCGAGAATGCGGTTACGCGTGGTTTGAGGCTTCGGGCTGACGATGGCAAGTTTCTGACCGACGAGCGCATTCAGCAAAGTGGATTTGCCGGCGTTTGGCCGGCCGAGAATGCAGACGAATCCGGAGTGAAAGGGCATGGGCTTTTGTAATTGATAATTTGAAAATCTGAAAAACGCGTCAGTACACCAAACCGTGGCTTTCAATTACAGATTACCAATTGCAAATTACAAATCTAAATGAGTTTCATTTGTTTGGGTTGCAAGGCGGTGATGCGAACTTTGCGGACGCGGCGCTGGGTAGATTCGAGAATCTCGAAGCGGAGGCCTTCATCTTCGATGACTTCGCCTTTTTGCGGGATGCGTCCGGCTAGTTCGCTGACGAGTCCCGCGATGGTGGCGGATTCCTTACCATCCGGCCGCATGCTGAAAAGCTCGTCGAGGCGATCCACGTCCATATTGCCGGGAACGACGTAGGAATTTTCGTTCTCGCGGACAACGTCGGCTTTCTCGTGTTCGTCGCCGATCTCGCCGACGATTTCTTCGACAAGGTCTTCGATGGTGACCAGGCCCGCAACTCCGCCATATTCATCGACCACGATGGCCATGCGGATGTTGTTCTTCTGCATTTCGCGAAGGAGATCGCTGCCGAGTTTGCTTTCTGGGACGAAGTAAACGTCCTTGCGCATGAGGCTGTCGACTGTCCGTGTGCGGGCTTCGGTATCAGGCACCTGCAGAACGTCCTGCGCATAGACGATTCCCTTGATGTTATGGATGGTGCCTTCGTACACCGGAACCCGCGAAAAAGGCTTGTCGCGCAGCAGGTCAACGAACTGTTCGACGGTCGTATTCGCGGGAACCGCGACGATGTCTGGGCGTGGTTTCATCGCCTCGCGGACAGTCTTCTCGCCGAACTCGACGACCGACTGAATCAGGTCGCGGTTGCTTTCGTCGAGAATGCCCTCTTCCTGGCCAGCTTCGATAAGGGCATCTACTGCTTCCGCCTGAGTTTCTGGCTCTTGTTCAGAATGTTCTTTGGTCAGCGAAGCGACGGATTGCAGGAATCCGACGACCAGCGTTACTGGCAAGACCAGATAGATCAGCATTCGAAGAAACAGCGCCGAATGCACGAGCCACTGGCCCTTGGTTCGCGAGAAAAAAACAAAGGGCAAGAATCGATTGAAAACGATGACGATCAGAATGAGGCTGAGAGTCGCCTGCAGGATCTCCTGAATGCTCCAGGCTCGATCGCGAAAAACGGTGAAGCCGACAAGCATGGCGATGGCCGCCATCGTTATGTGCGTCAATACACTCATGGAGAGGGACGCGCGGGCGCGGGTTACGTGAAGGCGGGGTTCTACCTTTTCCTCGAAGACGTCGATGTTGTCCTGAAACTCACGTGACAAAAATTTGCCGATCTCGGAATAGACCCGATCGACGTAGGAGACGAGGGTCAACAGGGCCAAGAGCAACAGAAAAGCGATCGCCAACTCGAGATGCATCGAGATCGTCATCGTGCTGTCTTTCCCTTCTTGCGAGCGCGAGCCTTTGCCGTGGCGCGGATGGACTGTTCGGCGCGCTCGATGAGGCTCACCGGAAGCCGAAGGGATTCCCGCAGAGCGCGCTCTTTCCGGGCCATTTCGCCGCGGTCGGTTTCGTGGTCGTAACCGGCAAGATGAAGCAGGCCATGCAAGGAGAGAATCTTGATCTCATCGGCAAGGGAATGGCCAAGACGTCGCGCACTCTCGGTGGCAATATCGGCGGAGATGGCGACGTCGCCCGCAAATCCATTCTGCAGGACAGCGGCTGGCGGAAAGGACAAGACGTCGGTAGGCTCGTTTTTTCCACGAAAGCGCCGATTCAGCGTTTGCAGTTCCCGGCTGTTAGTGACCAGAACGTTTACCGTCCCATGCAGTTTTGCGGCTTTGCGCGCACGCCTCAGGAATCGATCCAGCGAGCTGTCGGTCAATCCCGGCACGCGCTTTTTCATGGTGATCAAGCGGCGTATCTCTTGTGATTGCTAAACGCAAAACAGGAGGGCCGCCATCGGGCCACCCTCCTGAATCATTTTACTGCTCTATTCGTTGTTCTCTAATTTCTGGGCCTCGAAATCCGGAGCCCGGAATGGGTCCATGCGCACATCCACGCCAGCCTTAGGTTCGAGCAAAGACAACTGCTGTTCAGCAACGCGGGTTTTGTGCTCGTCGTAGGCGCGGATGATGCGCTGCACCAAATGATGGCGAACGACATCACCTTCGTCAAAGTACACGAAGCTCAGGCCTTGCACGCTCTTGAGAACGTCGACGGCTTCGAGCAGACCGCTGCGGCGGGCATTTGGCAAGTCGATCTGCGTGACGTCGCCGGTGATGACTGCCTTCGAGTTGAAGCCGAGACGAGTCACGAACATTTTCATCTGCTCGGAAGTGGTGTTCTGCGCTTCGTCGAGGATCACGAATGAGTCGTTGAGCGTGCGGCCACGCATGAAGGCGATGGGCGCAATCTCAATAACGTTCTTTTCGAGATAGCGATCGACTTTTTCCGGCTCGAGCATGTCGTAGAGCGCGTCGTATAGCGGACGCAGATAGGGATCGATTTTCTCCTGCAGCGTTCCGGGGAGGAAGCCGAGGCGTTCACCGGCTTCGACCGCCGGCCGCGCGAGAATGATGCGATTGACACGCTTGGCGAGCAAGGCTGAGATCGCCATGGCAACGGCGAGGTAGGTCTTCCCTGTTCCGGCCGGTCCGATGCCAAAGACCATGTCGTGCTGCTCGATCGCGTCCAGGTAGCGGCGCTGATTCAGGCTCTTTGGTTGAACGGTGCGGCGTCCGAAGGAACGCTGGCGTCCGGCCTCGACCAGGCCCTTCAAAGTGGTTTTGGGATCGGCAACCAGCACACGCAGCATGCTGTTCAAGTCGCCGTTGTTGAAGGTGTGTCCGGAGCGCTGGAGTTCGTCGTACTCGCTGAAGACTTGCTCCGCGCGGGCGACGTCGCGCGGAGCACCTTCGAGTTCGATGGAATCGGAACGCAGATCAATGTTGATGTTCAGGCCGTCTTCGAGCACGTGCAGGTTTTCGTCGCGGGTGCCGAACAGGGTTTCTACGTGGGGAATAATCTCGATACTTTTCTTCATTCAGTTTTGGCGCGTCCCTCCGGGCGCCGATCGCGCTCGCCGAATTTCGGCGTTTTGTTAGATGTCAGACGGGGTGGACAGGCACACTTGGGTCTGTAATAGCGCAAAAAGGTTCTACTCTCGGAAGGTGGATCCGTCGGAATGCTCGCCCCAAAGGCGCAAGCAACTACCATTAAGGATAGGGTACCCCGCGCGGGATGGGGAGTCAATGGCGTGATCTTAACCATAGAGGACACCGAGGAACACGGACAAAACAGAGGACTTTCAGCCTACACGCGGGTGGTTATTCACTTTCGAAAGTGATCGATGATGGCTTCGGCCTGAGTGCGAGTAACGACCGCGGAAAGGGCGGCGGCATCTGCCTGTTTCACGGCCTGCAGGCTTCCGAAGTGCTCCAGCAAACGACGAGTCGTGCGCGCGCCGACGCCTGCGATTTCAAGGAGCTCGGTTGAGCGGTCGCGCATCTGGCGGCGCTTGCGGTGAAATGTCACGGCGAAGCGGTGGGCTTCATCGCGAATAAGTTGCACCAGATGCAGCACCGGGGAGTGATGGTCGAGGGCAACCGGCTCGTTCTCCTGGCCGAAGATGTGAATGATTTCCTCGCGCTTGGCGATGGCAGCCAACGGTTGATTGATGATCTCGAGTGAGGCGAGGGCTTCGGCGGCGGAGTGCAATTGTCCGAGACCGCCGTCGATCAAAATCAGACTGGGCAGCGGCTTCTTTTCTTCCTGCAATCGCTTGTAACGACGGGTGACAACTTCGCGCATGGAGGCAAAGTCGTCGACGCCGGTCACACCACGAATGATGAACTTGCGATAATCCGACTTCTTCATGCGGCCGTCTTCCCACACGACCATGGATGCGACTGTTTCCGCGCCCTGAATGTGCGAGATATCGAAGCACTCGATGCGGCGTGGGAGTTCGGGCAGGGCTAGCGCGTCTTGGAGGGCTTCCTGAATCTGCCGTTGATTGGGCTTCATGACGCGGAAACGCTGGTCGTAGGACTGCTTGGCGTTGTTGCCGGCAAGATCGATCAGCGATCGACGGTCGCCACGCTGAGGGACTTCGATGTGGACACGAGCGCGGCTTCCCTTCTCGGCCAATTGTTCGGAAAGCAAGTCTTCGAGCGAATCGCGATCCTCAAAGTCGACGGGGACATAGATGTTTCGCGGGACGTAGGGCTGGCCGAGATAGAGTTGTGTCAAATACGCCGAGAAGAATTCAGCCGGGTCGAATGCAGTCGAGCTTCGCTCGACTGCATTTACATCCGATCCCTGTTCTGCAAACTCTGGCAAGTCTTCCCAGAAGAATTCTCGCCGGTCGAGCACACGGCCGCCGCGCATGTGAAACAGATTCACAGCGAGCATGCCGTTCTCAAAGTGGTAGCCGAAGACATCGGCGTCGTCGCCTTCGACCGCGGCGATGCGCTGTTTTTCCTGGAACTGCTCGACCGTGGTAATCAGATCGCGATATTTGGCAGCTCGTTCGTACTCCTGATCTTCGGCAGCTTTCGCCATGCGTTGGCGAAGAGACCTGGCGAGGTCGGTTGGACGCCCTTCGAGGAACATCTTCACGTCGCGAACCGCTTCCTGATAAATCTCCGGTGTTGTTAGGCCTTCTACGCATGGCCCGAGGCAACGCCCGATGTAGTACTGCAAGCAAGGGCGCGGGTGAAAGTGATCGAGATCCACTTTGCAAGAAGGAATCAAGAAGTGCCGGTGAATGAGATCGACAATGCGATAAGCGAGGTTCGCTGGAAAATACGGACCGTAGTAGGCGCTGCCATCTTTCACTAAACGCCGCGTGACATAGACGCGAGGGAAACGTTCGCCGAGAGTCAGCTTGATATAAGGGTAAGTCTTGTCGTCGCGAAGGAGAATGTTAAAGCGTGGCTTTCGCTGCTTGATGAGATGGTTCTCGAGCGCGAGCGCTTCTTTGTTGTTGCCGACGACGATGTAATCGACGTCGGCGGCCTCGCGAACCAGCGTACCGGTTTTGGCGTCGGCAACCCGGCCTTCGTGGAAATAAGAACTCACACGGCTGCGCAGGTTCTTAGCCTTGCCGACATAAATGATCTCTCCCTCGGCGTTCTTATACAGGTACACGCCGGCAGAGGTGGGCAAGGATCGGATTTTGCTGGAGAGATCCATCCTGGGGATGAAACTATTTTATCTTCTTGATTCCGCCCGCCGTTTGACGCGGGGCAAGCACCGTATAAAAATTCCCCGGTTTGTAGCGGTTTGATCTACTGTAGAGTCTGTAGTTTTCTGGAGCCAACTCAGCTATAACTCTTAGCATCAATAGTTTACCGTGGACAGAAAGAGGGCGAGCGGTTGGCAGTGCTCGTGCTAATTTGTTGACCGGACTAAAAAGCTACCGACGTCGTAACGGTACTCGCAGACCCAGGGACTTCAAAACTTCAAGGAGCTTCATATGACTCGCACTTCGTTAACGGTGATGCTTGCCATGGCGATGGCCGCGACTGTGGGCTGTTCCAGCAAGAACTACGTGCGCCAGCAGACGACACCGCTGATCAACAAGACCAATGAACTCGATGACATGACGGCGAAGAATTCGCGCGACCTCAAGGATGTGGACCAGCGCGCGCAAGCCGGCATCCAGCAAGTACAAGCCAGCGCGGCAGCCGCTGATCAAAAAGCGATGGCCGCTGGGCAGCAGGCGGACCAGGCCCAGACCTCAGCCAATAACGCAGTTCACCGCGTGGATACGCTGCAGAACACCGTAGCGAATCTCGACAACTATCGCGTAGTAACTGAAGCCGCCGTGCACTTCGGCTTCGATAAGGACTCGCTGACCAAGCAGGCGAAAGACGCGCTTGATCAGCTTGCGAATAACGTTCCGAACACGAAGGGTTACATCATCGCCGTCGAGGGCGGGACCGACTCGACCGGCAACGCCGACTACAACTATGCACTCAGCCAGCGGCGCGCCGATGCGGTGATCCAATACCTGGCATCGCAGCACAACGTACCGGCGTACAAGATTTATTTGATCGGTCTAGGCAAGGACAAGCCAGTCGACTCAAACAAGACTCGTGAAGGCCGCGCCAAAAACCGCCGCGTGGATGTCCGCCTGATGA
>Ga0070735_10000322_pt1 | contig 55880 bp, 50 predicted proteins | sample Coa_R1_FD_66443 | JGI IMG/M metagenome (GOLD analysis project Ga0070735, IMG submission 66443) | Surface soil microbial communities from Centralia Pennsylvania, which are recovering from an underground coalmine fire - Coalmine... | ecosystem: Environmental > Terrestrial > Soil > Unclassified ... | reverse complement strand
CCGGCTCGCCGCGCTCCACGACCAGCACCGCCGCCCCGCGCTTCCGCAGTTCAATCGCCAGCGACACTCCGATAATGCCACCCCCAACCACGATCACGTCCCAGTTCTTCACGTGACCCATTCTAAAAGACTTGTGGGCGCCCGCGCCTTGCCTCGCCCCGGCAAGGGCTTAAACAGATGACAACACCCCGGCTCCTGCATAAAATTATTGCCATGAACAAGCAGGTGGTTTTGGGGATGGCGCTTCTCACTTTTTTCTCCGCAAGCTCAGCCTTAGCTCAGAAAGATAAGGATAAGGAGGATGAGGGCCCCTATTCCTGGCTCTACTTCTCGGTGATTAAAGACGACAACGGCAAACCGGTCCGCAACGCCGCTGTAATCCTTCATCCCGTCGACAACAAGGGTAAACAGGAACGCGGAGACCTGGAACTCAAAACCGATCCCGACGGCAAAACCAACCTCGACGGAATTCCCTACGGCATGCTGCGCGTCCAGGTGCTCGCGCACGGCTTTCAGACCTACGGCGAGGATTTCGATATCGAAAAACCAAAGACCGAAATCACCGTCAAACTGAAACGCCCGCAAGGACAATTCTCGATTTACGACGATCACCCGACGGAATCCAACGCAAAGCCCAAGCAAGATCCTCCACCAGCGCAAGATTCGAAGAAACCCAACTAAGACCAGAGCGGTACCGATTCGAACTTCGAACCACGGGGACTTATGGACTACCTGCTCAAGACCGAACCCTCTACTTATTCCTTCGCCGACCTGCAACGCGAGAAGACCACCGTTTGGGACGGAGTCTCCAATCCCGCCGCCCTCAAATATCTTCGCGGGATGAAGCCTGGCGAGCGCCTCGTCATTTATCACACCGGCGACGAGAAACAAGCCGTCGGCACTGCCACAGTGGTCTCGGTTGATACCTCGGACGCCAAAAATCCACGAGTGAAGATCAAGGCGGGAAGCGCGGTCGCCAAGCCCGTGACGCTCGCAGAAGTGAAATCAAGCTCAGTCTTTGCGGATTCACCATTAGTCCGCCAGGGACGGCTCAGCGTGGTCCCGCTGAACGAACGGCAATACAAGTTTCTGACCGGTGAGTGAGATTCGTCGTTGGTCGTCGGTCGTTAGTCGTTCGCATTCGCACTCGGCATTCCACCCTTGATTGGCTCGGACAAAAAAATACCCCACTCTAAAGGTCACTCCAGCTACGCGACGTTTAGAATGGGGAACTCTCTCTTAAACTTGCCTCAAACTCTGCCGCGTCCTACGACGAAGCCTTCGCGTCCCGCCGAATCAAGGCTGCATCCAGGAAATATCCCAATCCCAGCGTGAACGGGATCGCGCCAAATGCAGCTGCGATCTGCGCGTCCGGTTCAAAACGCGCCACCAGCGTGAACGCGAGCATGTAGCCCACCGCGCCGGCAATCAGCAAAATTCCTGCGCGCCGAGAGCTGGCCGCCTCCGAAAGATCCGGTTCCATCGGGATCGTTGCTCCCCGCTGGATCGCCGCCAGCCGCTCTTCCGAGCGCAGCTTGCGCACTCGATAATACGTGTACATCCAGACCATTGCCGTCGGCATGCCCAATGCCATAATCACTGCTGCAAATCCCGTGAGTCCGTCCATCGTAGTCTCCTTCCCTGCCGCCTTCTTCGCGTTGATTTCCCGCTCCGATGGAAGATACGCTGGCATGCTAAGGAAAGTTCCCCCGAATCAGCCAACTTCTTTGAGCGAAGACGCTTCCAAGGCAAGAGAACCCCCTGCTTGGCGGCTTCCCGGGTCCACCTGGAGATCAGATGAAATCAAGGGTTATGGATAAACGGCGCGCGGCCGTATGCGCAGCGGCATCGCTGACACTGCTTCTCGCAGCCCAAACGTTACGCGCGCAGGAAACGAAGGAGAAAGTCACCGTTGACGAGGTCGACCGCACCTTCCTGCTGCGCCTTCCCGCCGGTTACGACGCGCACCATCACTATCCGGTTGTGATCGTTCTGCATGGCATGAACCAGGACCCCGACGACATCGAGCGCCTGACGCAATTCAATCAGCTCGCCGATAAAGACGGCGTCATCGTCGCCTATCCGGCAGCTCTTCACGGTCGATGGAACATCGGCGTGCATCCACAGGAGCATCGCTCGCCATTTGGACCGGGACCTGGCCGTCGGCGCTACGGCGGCGGGGGCTATCCTGGCGGCGGATATCCCGGCGGTGGGGGAGGCTACCCAGGCGGAGGTGGTGGCGGCTATCCCGGGCAACGCCCCAACCAGGAACCGGAGCAACCACACCGCGGCGCTGCAGCCGACGATATCGTGTTCTTCAATCAGATGCTCGACCAGATCGGCATGAAGGCCTCGGTTGATTCTTCTCGCATCTACGCCATTGGCCTCTCTGACGGCGGATTTATGAGCATGCGCACCGGATGCGCCCTGAGTGACCGTATCGCTGCCGTAGGCGTAGTCGGAGCGACGATGCCGAAAAACATGATCTGTGTCCCCGGACGACCCATTCCCGTCGTGATGATCAACGGCACTTCGGACCCCGTCGTTCCCTACAACGGCGGTACGGAGCACAGTCTCGATATCTCGGTACTTTCCGCTGAGGACAGCGCCAAAGCGTGGGCAAAAATTGACCATTGCTCCGACAAGCCCGAGCGCACCAAAATCGCAGCGCACGATAAGGGCGGCATGGAGACCAGGATCGACACCTACAATGGCTGCCAGGAAAATGCGCAGGTCGTTCTTTACAGCATCAAGGGCGGGGGAAATACCTGGCCCGGCGGAGAACAGTACGAGGCGGAAAACTCGGTCGGCAAGACCAGCTCTGATCTCAACGCCAACGACACTCTCTGGAGTTTCCTCGTCACCAGAAAACTTCAATCGAAAACCACGAGTACGCAGTAGACAAAATTATGTGAAATCCAGCGGAATTTTATGAAGGATCGAGGAACTCCGTCTCGCTCCGCGCGCTCCGGGTGAAAACAAATGCTGGGCGACTTCACGCCATCTGCTTGCGTAATTCACGCCGCAAAATCTTTCCGGAGGCGGTCTTCGGCACCGCATCCACGAAATGCACTTCGCGCGGTTGCTTGTAATGTGTCAGTCGGTCGGCGACGAAACCGCACAATTCATCTTTCAACTTGCCGCTCTCAGAGAAACCGTCCCTCAGCGCAACGAATGCAACCGGAATTTCGCCAGCTTCCGCATTCGACCGTCCCACCACGCCGCACTCTTTCACCGCCGGGTGTTCGAGCAGAACTGCCTCGACCTCTGCTGGAGCCACGGGGAATCCCTTGTACTTGATCATTTCTTTGCGCCGGTCGACCACGCGATAAAACCCTTCGCGGTCGCGCGTGACAATGTCGCCCGACCAGTACCATCCATCGCGCAAGACGGCCGCCGTGGCCTGCGGCTCTTTCCAATATCCCAGCATGAACTGCGGTCCTCGCATGACGAGTTCGCCCGGCAATCCCGAAGGCGCTTCGGTCAGATCCTCCGGCGTCTCCCTTGGATCGATGTCTGCCTGCGCCAGCACCCGGCAATCCGTGAGCGCCAGAGGATGCCCGATCGAATCGGGGCGGTAAAGCTCCGGCTCTAGAAATCCGACGTGCGTCACCGGAGAAGCCTCCGTCATCCCATATCCCTGGCATACAAGAACGTTCGTAAGCGCTGTGAATCTTCGCGGCAGATCTGGCGCCAGCGGCGCAGCTCCAGATTTCACCCATGTCACTTTATGTTCGCGCGGAAACTGCCCTGCTTCCGCCGCCTGACACAACCCGTTCATCGCCGGAGGCACCAGAGGCATCATCGTGACGCCCTCACTGACCATGAGACTCGTAACCTGCGGCACATTAAACCGCGGGATGATGACCAGCGTTGATCCCAGAATGAACGACGGATTCAGCATCACGTTCAATCCGTAAATGTGATACAGCGGCAGAAAACACAGAATCACATCGGCCGTTTTCAGCGGAGTTCCATTCGGCCCCAGAAATTGATAAACATTCGCAACCAGATTCGAGTGCGAGAGCATGACGCCCTTCGGCAAGCCGGTCGTTCCGCTGGAGTAAGGCAAAGCCGCCAGCATCTGCTCCGATCCTTGAGTCGGCTCGGGAAAACTTTTGCGCGCAGAACTCAGCAGCGTCGAAAAGCTCTCAGTTCCGGCCGCGATCTGCCGCGTCGTGTAAACCCGCCGCAAATTCGGCAAGCCTCCGAGATTGATCCCCTCAATGTTTCCGCCGTCTGTGATCAAAATGGCAGCGCCGGAATTTTCCAGCTGATACCGCACCTCGCGTTCGCGGTATGTGGGATTCAATAAGGTAGGAATCGCGCCAACCAGCGTTGTCGCATGATAGGCTGCGCAGAACTCCCACGAGTTCGGGAGAAAGATGGCGATAACCTCGCCCGGCTTCACGCCCGCCGCGATCAGCCCTCTCCCTACGGATTCGACAATATCTCCGTATTCGGCGTACGTCAGACGCCGCCCGCAGGATGCATCGATCAGCGCCGTTTTCTGAGGATGCGCGCGGCACGAAGCCAGAACTAAATCGTGTAAAAACTGGCCTTTCGGGTCCGCGTAGAGTTCAGTCCGCAACATGCCGGGTCAGATTGTACTGGGAAACATATCCGCTTTTCTACGTTCAAAGCCAAGCCATCGCGGCACTCGCTACAATACTTCCATGATCCACGAAATTCTTCCCGTCGGCCCATTGAAGTGCAACTGCTCAATCATCGGCGACGAAGCCACGCGCGAAGCGATGGTGATCGACCCGGGCGACGACATCGACGACGTGCTGGCCGTCGTCCGCAAGCACAACCTGCAGGTCAAGCAAATCGTCATCACCCACGCGCATATCGATCATGTTGGCGGAGCAACGAAGCTCCGCACCGCGACCGGCGCACCGATTCTGCTCAACCAGAACGACTATGCGCTGCTCAAGATGCTCGATGTACAGGCCACATGGATCGGCATGCCCGCACCGGGCAAAGTAGAAATCGACCGCAGCATCACCACCGGAGAGACGGTCTCCGCCGGCTCTCACACCGCGCAAATCCTGCACACGCCCGGACACACCGAGGGCAGCATCTGCCTTTATTTCCAGCCCGAGAAGAAACTAATCGCAGGCGACACGCTCTTCGCCGGATCGATCGGCCGCACTGATCTTCCCGGAGGCTCGATGCAGAAAATCCTGCACTCCCTCCACGATACCGTCCTCTCGCTTCCCGATGAAACCGTCGTCGTCCCAGGCCACGGCGAGCTGACAACCATCGGCGAGGAGCGCGAGAGTAATCCGTTCCTGATCCGTCAATGAGTATCCCTAAGAAAAAAATGGCGGAGGTGAGAGCCTCCGCCGTCAGTAGAATTACTGTCCATCCCGTTGTGTCTAGTGATGCTCGTGCTCCTCATGCTCCTGGTGCTCGTGACGCCACTTCCAATACTCCCGCTGCCTTTTCCGGTTCAGCCGGTTGTAGTCGACGTAGGCTTCATGCCTCGTCTCCAGCCACTGCCGGTACGCTTCGTCTTCCCGCTGATCCCAGTTGTGATAGTCCTTCTGGTAGGGATCGTACACCCGGTGTTCGCGCTCTTCCTGTTCGTGCCGCTCGTGATCGTCCTGCGGAAGGGTTCTCGCGAGCGCCCCAATCGGCAGCAAGAGAGCGCCTGATAGCAACAATGAAGCAAATACTTGCTTCTTGTGGTTCATGTGTTTTTCCTCCTGAAACGGCCGAAGTTGGATGCGTTTTCGGTCCCCTCGGTTGGAAGTTCAGTTCCTCCAATTCCGCGGGTACAATCCGTCAATTGACGCCACGCAAAATCGCAGCCTACAGTAAATAAAAAAGGAGACTACGTGATCGGCCAGGTTCTGGGCCACTGCCGCATTACGGCCAAGATCGGGGAAGGCGGAATGGGCGTGGTCTACCGCGCCTACGACGAACTCCTGCACCGCGACGTCGCCGTGAAGGTCGTCCGGAAAGATGCAGGTCTCGACGCTTCCTCCAGCCAGAACCTGCTTCAGGAAGCCCGCGCTTCCTCTTCGCTCTCACATCCCAATATCTGCGCGATTCACGAGGTCGGCGAGACTGACGGCGACCTGTACATCGTCATGGAACTCGTGGAGGGCAAGTCTCTCTACACCATGAGCGCCGGAACTGGCCTGCCGCCGGAATCCGTCCTGCGCTACGGAGTTCAGATCGCCAGCGCGCTGGCTCGAGCCCACGATCGCGGCATCATTCACCGCGATCTGAAAACGGCAAATATCGTCGCAACTCCCGAAGGGCTGGTCAAAGTTCTCGACTTCGGCCTTGCCCGGCGCATGGGAGGCGGCGTCCTTGAAGCACCCACAATGTCTTTTTCCACCGTGCAGAGTGCCTCGAGTGTAAGCGGCACGTTGCCCTACATGGCGCCGGAAATCCTCCGCGGAGAATCCGTCGATGCCCGCGGCGATCTTTGGGCCCTCGGCGTCGTCCTTTACGAAATGGCTTCCGGACGGCTTCCCTTCGAAGGCCGCACCGGATTCGAGATCAGCACCGCCATCATGCGCGAGATGCCGAAGCCGCTCGGACCTCCGGTGCCGCCGGGGTTGTGGGCAATCATCCAGCGCTGCCTCGCGAAAGAACCGCTGCAGCGCTACCAGCGCGCCAGTGAAGTGCAGGCCGCACTGGAAGCCGTGCAATCGGGTGCGATCGTGTCGCCGAACGTTGCGCCCGATCAGGATCAGCCCGGTCCACCCAAGATCACGACCATGCACAGCGTGCGCCACGCGCAAATCAAGAAGGGCGATTCCCTGTTGCTGGTCGGAACCACGAAGGGAGCGTTCATTCTTCGTTCGAATTCGCAACGTGCGCGATGGGACGTCGGAGGCCCCTACTTCCACGGGCACGCCGTGTATGCCCTCGCCTACGACGATCGCGCCGGCCAACATCAAATATGGGCTTCGACCTCGAGCTATTGGGGCACGCTGCTGCGTTCCAGCCACGACTTCGGCAAGAGTTGGACCAATCCCCCGCAGGCGCCGATTCGCTTTCCAGCCGATACCGGCACATCGCTGAAGAATATCTGGCAGATCACTCTCGGTCCGGCCGACGAGCCCAACACGCTTTATTGTGGCGTCGAGCCCGCCGCACTGTTCGAAACGCGCGACGCCGGCGAGACTTGGTCTCTCGTCCGCGGATTGTTCGACCATCCGCATCGTCCGCGCTGGTTGCCCGGCAATGGCGGGCTCGCGCTCCATTCGATCGTTCTCGATCCTGCGAACAAGCAGCGCTTCTATGTCGCGATCTCGTCGGGCGGCGTTTACCGCACCGAGGATGGCGGGATAACTTGGACTGCGCAGAATCGAGGCATTCGCGCGGTCTTCATGCCCGATCATTTTCCCGAGTTCGGACAGTGCGTGCATAAAATTGCGATGCATCCCAGCCGCCCCGAACGCCTGTTCTTGCAGAACCACTGGGGGCTTTATCGCTCCGACGATTCCGGGGAAAACTGGACGGACATCGCCAACGGCGTTCCCTCCGATTTCGGGTTCCCCATCGTAATGCACCCGCACAATCCCGATTGCGTGTACGTGATTCCGGTCGATTCCGACGAATTCCGCTGTTCGTGCGAAGGCCGCCTGCGCGTGTATCGCACGCGCAATGCTGGAGCTACGTGGGAACCGCTGGCGCGCGGCCTGCCGCAGAAGCAGGCCTATGAGACCGTTCTGCGCGATGCCATGGCGACAGACTCCCGCGACCCCGCCGGAGTGTATTTCGGCACGCGCAGCGGACAACTCTTCGGCTCCCGCGACGAAGGCAAAACCTGGCAGAGGATACTGGAAGGTCTGCCTTCGATCGTCTGCGTGCGCACCGCGTTAGTCGATGGCGGATCGGCCGCTGCGGTTCGATCTCCAGCCGTACCGCGCTCTGACGGGATGAAGTCAGCGGCGTCCCACAAGACGCACCGATCGGCTTCAAGAACGAAAACGAGAAAGAAATAAGAAGATGCCGATGACATTCCACATCCCGGGAGCGCTCCGCGAATTCACCGCGGGCGAGAGCACCGTCAAAATTGACACCGCACCCAGAACCGTCGCCGACGCGCTAACCGCCCTGTGGACCCTTTACCCGGGGTTGCGCGACCGCCTCATCAACGAGCAAGGACAAGTGCGACAGCACATCAACATCTTCATCGGTAGCGAGAACATCCGCTATACCGGCGGGCTGAGCGGCCCGATTCAGGATTCCTCGGAAATTTCCATTGTGCCAGCCGTAAGCGGCGGCTGATCACGAATTCAACGCCTCCAGCACACGGACGATCCCCTCGCGAAATTCCGGTTCTTCCGCGATCAAACTCAGCACCAGATATCCATCGCTCGGAAAATCATAGAAATGTCCCGGATGCACCAATACCGACTTTTCCCGTGCTAACTCAATCGCCAGTTCCTCATCCGAGCGAGTCACCGGAACTCGCAGCACCGCACACCACCCGCCTTCCGCGCACAGGCGCTCGCAGGTCTTTTGCTTCGACAATTGATGATCAAGTTCCGCCAGATTTTTCTTAGCTCGCTCCTGCAACTGTTGCTGAACATTCTCGCGCTGTCCCAGCAAAGTTGGAATCGCCCACTGCATCGGCGCGTTCATCGAGAGATACGTGTCTGCGATGACCTCCAGCCGCTCCATCGCTTCACGCACTTCGCTGTCCGGCCCGCTCGTCACGATCCACGCGACTTTCATCTGCGGCAGCGCAGAAATTTTCGACAGCCCGCTCAGCGTGAATGTCAGCACTTCCTCATTCGAAACGAAGCTCGCCTGCTCGCGGTCATCGAGCGCGTAATCGAGAAAAACTTCATCCACAACCAGCGACAACCCATTCGCTCGGCAAAAATCATTCAGTGGCGCAAACTCTCCCGGCTGCACATACGATCCTGTCGGATTATTCGGATGCACCACGACTACGCCGCGAGTCCGCTGGGTCACCGCCTTTTCGAGAGAGTGAAAATCCATCTGCCATCCGTAGTCATAAATCAGCGGATACGGCACGAGCTTCACGTCTTGCAAATCCGCCAGAAATTCAAACAGTGGATAACTCGGCTTCGGCACCAGCAACTCATCCCCGGCATTGCACAGCAACCGGAATACAAACGAATATCCTTCGCTAGTGCTGGTAGTAAGCACGACGCGCTCCGGATCGATATTCGCAGACTTCGCCGCAGAGACGTCGCCGGCAAGGTCACCCTGCCCACTAGCAACGCGTTCGCGATAATACGAAGCCACGGCCTCCCGCGCCGGAAGCAGCCCCTTGGCCTGTGGATCGTAATCCATAGCGCGCTCCGACCCGAGCGCCCCGAGAATCGCCGTGGAATCGTAGCGCAATCCCACACGCGTCGGATTCGAAACGATCAGATCGAGCAACCGAACTCCGCGAGCGCGCGCCTCTTCCACCGCTTCAGTCAACCGGTTCCGCGCAAGCTTCCAATTCGTCCGCGACGAAAACATCCCCAGAATTCTACGTGATGAATCAGAAAGGAAGGAAACGACCACCTCGTGATCCCGAAAACAATAAAAGCGCCCCGAAAACAGGGCGCCCCAAAATCACTCAATGTCTCAACGGCTCAATCGCTTAATGTTTTACTCTCCCCGCGGCACGGTTCCCTTCGCTATCACTGGCGCACTCTCTCCGTTACCTTCCGCCGCGCTGCCGCGCTCCAGACTAGGCCAATCGCGAATTTCAACGGCGGGGCAGATCAATCCCTTCCCCGCCGGACGCAGCAACTGCCGCAGCGTCTGCACGCCATAAAATAATCCTTCGCCGCTATTCGCCGCCACGATCAGATGCGACTTATCCGAGAACAACAAATATCCATCTGCACCCACATCCTGATTCGCGCTCAGCCCATTGCGCGCGAGGAACCGCCGCACCCGTGCGTCCTGTAACCGCGCCAGTACAATCGCGCCGTCAGCCGCCTTGCCAGCCGCCTTCATCCCGAGGATATTCAGCTTCAATCCGGACTGATCTTCCACCTGCTCGGCAAGCGTCTCCGCGGCGATGCGATCCTCCGACTGATGTCCGAGTTGCACAAAAATCTTCGTCCTTGGACCTACACGAAATCCGCCATTCCGACGCTGCACTTCCTTCGGAGCCGGCTCCAACGACAGGGGCGGACGCGCCCCCGTATCGAGTGCCATCAAAACCGGAGTGCAAAGCAACGCCGTCGCCACAATCCCCAATATTCGATTCTTCATTAATAACCCTAAGGTGAAAAAACTGGATTCTATTGTACGCGCGATCTCTCCTCCGCGTTAGCGGAAACGTACTTTCCCTTCTTTTCCAACCCGGTACTGCCCCAAATTCTTCTGTATTTTGTCAAAAACAACCCGAACAATATCAACAACATGTCTCCAAGATGTAAAGATTTACCCTTCGTGAGACTTCGTGCCCTGGATGGTTGGTTTTATTGTGTAAACGCTTCCTTGTTCACCACGTAAGGCATCTTCGTGATGTCACCGCCGTAATTCCCTTCCAGCACGTCGATCAATCCCTGCGCGCATCGCCCTGCCATTCCCTTCTCGGGATCAGTGGACAGCCGCGTGATCCTCGCCGCGCTCGCGAAATGCGGCATCAGCCGGCAGCGGTCCTCAATCGCCGGATCCCGCAGGGGAGAATCCGCCGGCAGCGGCTCCTTCTCGTATACATCAAGCGCCGCTCCGGCAATCCAATTTTCGCGCAGCGCCTTCGCCAATGCCGCCTCCTCCACCACCGGACCTCGCGACGTATTCACCAGAAACGCCGTCGGCTTCATCAACTTCAACGTCTTCTCATTGAAAAGATGGTACGTCGGCGTCGAACTCTCGCCCGCGCGCAGCAGCGGCACATGCACGCTGACAAAGTCCGCATCCCGCAGCGCATCTTCGAGCGGGACATATTTGATCCACGCCCGCTCCTTCGTCATTCCGCGCGCGTGCCGCAGATCGTTCACTTCCTGGATCGCCTTCACGAACGCATGATTCTCATACGCCGGGTCGTAGCACAGAATATTCATATCGAACCCGGAACACTTCTTGATGAACGCCAGCCCGATTCTCCCCGTCCCGATCACGGCAACGGTTTTGCCGGTGACCTCATCTCCCAGAAACGGCAGGTACGGATGCCAGTATCCCCACCTGTTTTCGCGCGTCAGGTGCTCGGCCGTCCACATCTTTCGCGCCAGCGTCCCCATCATGAAGAACGCGAACTCTGCCGTCGCCTCGGTCAGCACATCCGCGGTATTGGTAAAGGGAATCTTGTAGCGGTTCGCGTCGGCGCGATTAATATTGTCAAATCCAACCGCGTTCTGAGCCACAACTTTAAGGGATCCCTTCCCCGCCTCGAAAATCTCCGCGTCGATCGGATCACGCAGCGTCGTAATCAATCCATCTACGCCCGTCTTTACCTTCTCGATGATCAGGCTCTTTGGCGGAGCCTCCGGCTTCGGATACACCTCCACGTCGTATCCGCGCTTTCGCAACACGTCAATAGCTTCTCCAATGTCGCAGGTCGCAAACACACGAAATTTCTTGTTCATAATTTTTTGGAAGATTTTTAGGACGGTCGTCCGAGACGCGGACGCCTGCGCCCACCGCGCGCATCGCTGAAATTATCGCACGGCGGCAATCGCTCGCGGGACGCGATTCAGTGCCGCCCTCCTTAATTTTTCGTGGGGACTTGCCCTGCGCACTGCTGCTTGCGGCGTTCCTGCTCTTCTGCGACCAACTGATCGAGTTGCTTCGCGAGTTGGTGAAGCTTATCCGGATCCGGTTCGCGCATAATCTGCTCGCACAGATTCTTAATCCGGCCGCTCCATGTGTCGTTCATGTATCGTTCCTCGTAGGATCGATTTCAACCTTTCTACGCTGCCCGCCGAGTATCGTTTTGCGCCCTGCATCCACAGGTCGGCAGTCCAATCGTCCAATTCAAATCCGTCCCGCACAACGAGAATGTCATGCCGACCTGCCCCATATCATCTCCACACTCTGGGCAGACCTTGCTTTCGGACTTCTCTTTTGCGGCAGCGTCAAAAAACTCACGGATTGATTGACGAATCTCCTGTTGGCGACTGGAAGAAACACTCATGACTGCACCCCCCATTGGTGACGGTTGGATCGCATCCGATTTCGGTGCGGCTTTCCTGGAACTGGATGACCTCATCATATCCGCGGCATGCCGGAATGTCTGCCCGGAACAGGGCATACGTATGTTGTGCAGACGACACTTTATTGCTGGGACACCGCATTGGATCCCGCCATTGCGCAGACGGGCCAGCAGTTTGCCCATATTCGCGGCAATTTTCAAGCGGAATCCGCAGGCTTTATCGGTTTAGCATGCGAACTCGCCCCGTACTGACCGACTGGCGCCGTTCTTGGCCTGTTCGGTAGCTTTCGCGACAAATAGTAGTTCCCCCCGACCCGGCCAACCCTCGCAGCTGCCCATTCCGCCAAGCGCGCCGTACTGGCTGCAAGTGCACGTCGATCCATCGGCGGTGCAGGCCTCAGCACACTGAGTTCGACAATCTTCAAAACCTTGGTTCGCAACCGATCCGGGGAATACGCCTATTCAGCTATCCGTCGCAATCCGTGCAAATCCGTGCCCTCTTGGCGCGGTTCTACGGCATGTACATCCAAAGGTCGTTCAGATTCCCGTTTGCCCCCGGCACCTGCCCGTATCCACCGAACAGCCAGAGATTCTCGTTCGCATCAACCCATCCGTTCAGGAAGACCCGGCTGCCCGGCGTATTCCCCGGTGCAAGGGTTCCCTCTGTGCCCGTCGAGTTCTGGCCTGCGGTATTTGCGCCGCTCACCCACGTCCACTGCCCGCTGCTGTATTCCCACAAATCATTCAGGAACCCTACGCTCGATCCCGCATAGAATCCGGTCCCACCAAATAGCCATGCGTTTCCGGCGGCATCCACCCACGTAATGCCAGCCCACCGCGCTCCTGGGACATTGTTTGCGGACGCGGTTCCTTTAGTGCCATAGATGCCAGGCTGACTCACGACGTTCGATCCACCTACCCAGGTCCACTGGCCACCGCTGTACTTCCATAAGTCATTCAGATATCCGCTGGTTCCGGTGGAGTCGTATCCCAGTCCTCCAAACAGCCACAAGTTGCCGGACGAATCCACCCAATTGTAGGCATCCTCGCGCGCGCCCGGAATGTTCGTAGCCGCTGCGACACCCTTGGTCCCGTATACGCCTTTCTGCGCCTGCGCCGTCGCTCCGCCCATCCAGGTCCATACGCCGCCGCTGTACTTCCACAGGTCATTCAGCGAACCATTGGTCGGATTCGCTGCGTCATATCCCAATCCCCCAAACACCCAGATGTCGCCCGACGAATCTTTCCACATCGCCATCGAACAGCGTCCTCCCGGCTCATTGCTCGCATCCGCCACGCCCAGCGTGCCGTAATGACCGTTCTGCTTTCCCACGCTCGATCCGCCGACCCACGTCCACTCGCCTCCGCTGTACTTCCACAGATCGTTCATCGGAGATTCATTTCCGACCGAGTCAAATCCATTGCCCCCGAACAACCAGAGATTGCCGGATGCATCCGTCCAACTCGCGGGCTGAAATCGCGCGCCCGGAATTCCATACGTCGTGGCAACACCCAGCGACCCATAATTTCCGCTCTGTCCCGTGAGCGTCGGACCGCCCATCCACGTCCATTGCCCCGCGCTGAATTCCCACAGATCGCTCATCGGCATCAGATTGTTGTTCGAATCGTAGCCGTATCCGCCGAACATCCACAGATTGCCGGAGCTGTCGGTCCAGGTCGCCGGAAACTGTCTACCTCCGGGAGTATTCGCGGCCGCACGCGTACCGAGCGTCCCGTACGTACCAATCTGATTGATGCTCTGCGTGCCCGTCATCCACGCCCACTCATTGTGTCCGCACTCGACTTTGATGTTCGACACGTTCGTAGTCGCGGTTCCGCTACCGTTCGCGACGGTACACTGCTGGGCCGGACTGGCGGGCTGCGTCATCACCGTGACGCTGTACGCGCTGCCGCTCGCGATTTTCGTCGCGAACACAAAATTCCCATTCGCAGCCACGGTGAGATTGTCGGCGCCGTTGTCCTGAAGCACGACTCCGCCGCTGCCTGCGGCCAGATCGGCCACCGTTCCCGAAATCGTGTATTGCGAGGGCGGCGGCGGCGTGTGATTGTTATTCGAAGCGCAACCGGCAAGAAACAGAAGAAGAGAGATTCCAACGGCGAGGGACAAACTTTTCATGACCCGACCTCACGAATGAAACGTCCGCAGAATCGGACGCACGCTCCAACCCAGAATTAGAACACTTTCATCCGCATAGGACGGCTTACGTAAGTAATATCGGCATCCGCAAAGATAACAGTCAACCGAGCCATGAAGCGGCGAGCGTCACCAGCACGAACCGTCACAGGATTCTGCCCATCACGTCGTCACCATCCTCTCCGCCCAGCTCTTCACAAATATTCCAAACCGCTCAAGCGCTCCCGAGAAATCTTCTCCCGCCGCCGCAAATCCGAGACGGAAATGCGCCGGAGCATCGAAGCAGTCGCCGGGGGCCAGCAGGATCCCCCGCTCCGCCGCCGCGCGGCAGAACGGACGCGCATCCTCTCCGCCGACCAGCCACGGAAACGCCGTCATCCCACCCCGCGGCGGAATCCATCCCAGCACCTCGCGATGCTCCGCCATGAATCCCTCAAGCAGCTTGAGATTCCCGCTCGCAACTTCCTGCGTCCTGCCAAGCACCACGTCCCGCCGCCGAATCGCAATCTCCGACAGAATCTCTCCCGTCGTCGTGTTCGTAATCGTGAAGTACGCCCGCGCAGTCCAGTATTGTTTCCGCCGCTCCGCATCGTGCTCGACGATCCATCCCGTGCGCACGCCCGGCAGCGAGAACGCCTTCGACAAATCTCCAATCACCGTCGCATGCGGCAGCCGCGCGGCCGACTTCCCTTCCCTTCCGTGATAGATCGGATGGTAGACCTCGTCGCACACCAGCTGAATCCCGCGCCCGGCGGCAAACTCGTGGAGCGACTCCATCTCTCCATCGCCAATCGTCGCGCCCGTCGGATGATGCGGGCTGTTCACCAGAATCATCTTCGTCTTCGCATCGGCCAGCCGCTTGATCTCGTCCACGTCGATGCGGAAACCATTCTCGCGCCGCACTTCATAGAACCGCGTCTCGATCCCCAGCGATTCCGGGATCGCCGAGAACGTCGCAAATCCCGGACGCGGCAGGATCACGTTCGCTCCCGGCTCGGCCGCCGTCCACATCACGGCCAGCAGCGCCTCGGCCGCGCCCGTGACCACCTGCACGTCTTCGACCGGGACGCGCTGCATTTCGGCGATCGCCTCCCGCAGCCCATCCGCGCCCGCGACGCGGCTGTAGACCAACTTGTGCTCCACAAAGCGCGCACGCGTCTCCTCGTCCGCCAGCGCCAGGACGTCCCTTACCGTCCACGTTGGCCCAGTGCTCGCCGCCAGATCGAATTCCACATTGTGTTCGTACTGATCGAGCCAGTCATCCAGCAGAAACGGCATCAGCCGCATGCACGCACCTCGAGTGAAAGGATGTCCAATTATGGATTCCCCGCCCCATCGCGCGGATGATTTTTAAATGTCCAGTCCTCAGTCATCCGGGATTTATCGAGAAAACGGATTAACGACAAACGGCCAACGACGAATTTAAAAAAGCCCCGCCAACAAGACGAGGCTTCTCCCCACCCGACTCCCCGCCGCGCTACCGCATGATCCCCCAAGCCTCCCGAAACGCCTCGAATTTCGATTTCCTCCTCCGGCTCACCGGAAACAATTTCATCGATTTATATTTCCGGAACTCCTCCACCGGAAATAGATACCACGCATTCTCCGGGACGACATACGCTACCAGCACATCGATCTCGCTCGCCCGGTACACCCGCGTCGTGTTCCCATGCGCATGAAATGTATATCCTCCGTACTCTCCCGCCCGGTGCGCCGACTTCACCTGCACTCGCATCAACCGCCTCCCGTTATCGACAATCAGGTCGTACCGCGAACTCTCCCCCCACGGCTTCGACACGCACAACCCCAGGCTGGCCGCCTTCGCCACAAACGCCGCCTCCGCCATCTCCCCACGCTGCTTCCGCGTAAGCCCGACCCCTCGTGGGTGCCCCATCCTGGTCTCGCGTCTTTTGCGAGACAGGATGGGGATTTTGACTTCCCCCGTGCTCCCCTGTGTCCCCTGTGGTGAAACAACTTTCCCGCCCTCCAGCAAAACTCCCATACGTCACCATCACTCCCCGATCCAACCGAAGATTCCCTTTCCCAAAAGATTTGCCACCTGGTTTTAAGAACCGAGTACTGAGTACTGCTGTTAAAAAAACAAAAGCCCCCATCGGACTGAAATCCGTGGAGGCAAGCCGCATAAGCAACTAATTTAATTTCTCAAATCTTTTTCTGCACGTCGGTGCGCCGCATCACAGACCAGCGTGACCCCAAACACGCAACTTGAGCCACACCCCACGGTGGCCCATTCAAGCCCGATCTTGTATGGTGGGCCATTCAAGCCCGATTTTGGCTTGAGTGGGCTCGTCGTGCGGTGGCCCATTCAAGCCCGACTTTGGCTTGAGTGGGCTCGTCGTGCGGTGGCCCATTCAAGCCCGACTTTGGCTTGAGTGGGCTCGCGAGACGCGCTCAATCCCATTTTGAAACGCAGCGTGCACGGAACACCGCTTTTGCCTTGAGTGCAGAATTTGCGCAAGCTACGCTGACGTCATGCCGCGGGGCCTGAAGCGCTATCAACACGCCGGACAAAGCCACTTCGTGACATTTTGTTGCTATCACCGCCGTCCGCTGTTCGCGACCGATGACAGTCGCCGACTTTTCGAGAATGCCCTTGAGCGTGTGCGCCGCAGCTTTCGTCTTCGCGTCTATGCCTACGTCGTGATGCCGGAGCACGTTCACCTTCTCGTCAGCGAGCCCGAACTGGACACATTAGCGGACGCCCTCAAGTCGCTGAAGCAAGGCGTGGCGCGGCGTCTCGTCGGAGACGCCGAGCATTTCTGGCAAAAGCGCTATTACGACTTCAACGTCCGCAATCACGAACAGTTTGTCGAGAAGCTTCACTACATCCATTCGAATCCCGTCAAGCGGGGATTATGCGAGCGTCCCGAAGACTGGCCGTGGAGCAGCTTTCTCCATCACGCAACCGGCTGCGACGGGAGAGTCGAGATCGAGTCCGAATGGACCGCACGCAAACGCGAGCGGGCAGCGGGAAAACTTCCTCCAGCCGTTGCACTGCCCCACTCAAGCCAAAACCGGGCTTGAATGGGCCACCCCGCCACCCGCCCAAAATCTAGAGCGGCCTGCCGTGACCACGATCACCGCTCCATGGCCCTGACGCACGATTGACCACTGGTAATCTCGACATTCTCCCATCTGTTGCTAGCATCTTCTTGTCGCGATTACCTCGGAGGCCCCCTTGTTTATTTCGCGTCCAGCCGCCGCACAGGGCACGTGGGAATCACAGATGCTCCGTTCGATCCTGAAGGGATCTCCGGTGGTCCTCTCCGTCATCGCCGCGGCTTGCATCTCGCCCTCTCCCGCCAGAGGACAGAATCCTGCTGGTAAGAACAGCCAGTCCTCAACTGCCGTATGCAGCGTAGATGAACCGAGCTTTGACCCCGCTACGGATGTCAATGGAATCGCAAACTACAAACGTTGGGTGTCGCGACTCCTGAGACAGAGGAAATTCGACGAACTCGAATGCATCGCACAATCGGCCCGCGCGAATAAAACGCGATTTTCAGGCGGCGAATGGAAGATCCACAAGTTTTATGTCGGTCTGGAAGAGCCCAACCCAGGCATGCACTCTACTGAACACGACTGGAAGACGCACCTCGCTCTGTTGCAGCAGTGGAGCGATGCAAAGCCTGGTTCTATCACGCCGCGCACTGCCCTCGCCGGTGCCTATTCTGACTACGGCTGGTTCGCCCGCGGGGGCGGCTATGCAGATACCGTTAGCGACAGCGGATGGCAATTGCTCCAGACCCGCATGAGGAAATCAGAAAATATCCTGAATGAGGTGTCATCCTTCAAGGATGTTGAATGGTTCGTCATCATGGAACACGTCGCCCGAGGCGAACAGTGGCCCATGGATCGAGCGGTCGATCTCGTTCAGAAAGCAATCGCATTCGAGCCCGGATACTTCTATTACCAGCGTGTCTTTGCCACCTTCCTTCTACCCAAGTGGTACGGACAGGCAGGGGATACCTCGCATTTCATTGCAGCTAGCGCCGACGTGTTCCCTCTCGCACAACGCGACGGAATATATTTCCTGATCGCCATGGACGTGATGTGCGCCTGCGACGAACCCGAACTCAAGAATCTTTCCTGGGCGCGTCTGCTGCATGGGTACAAGCAGGTCGAACGTCAGTACGGCGCTTCCATGAATAATCTGAACTCCCTCGCCCTGATGGCGGTGAAATTCAACGATCCACCCGACGCCTACGACGCGCTCCAGAAGATCGGTGACGACTGGGATTCGAGCGTTTGGGGAACACAAGAGTACTTTGAACACATCAAGGACTGGACCGCGACTGTTGGTCAATTGCAGGACGAGTATCGCGCCATCAGGAAGATAGCCGAAGGCAACCGACAAACGCCGCAAGGAGACCAGTACGGAAAAATCGCGGACCAGATTTTCGCCGGGATTCTCCTCTCAACGTGCTCCAGTAAAGCACAGGACATTCACGAGAAGTTCGATATGTATCTTAAAATCGGGGGAATGGGAAACGTAACCGGCGTGATCTTTGGACCCGATGATCCGCAAAAATTGATAGGCTGCTTGATGGGCCGGTTAGTGGTCCCCCGACCGGGACAGCCCTCGCAGTTGGCACCTCCGCCAAGCGCGGACTACTGGCTACAAGTGCACGTCGATCCAGCGCCCGTGCAGGCCTCCGTGCGTTGAGTTTGACAAACTCCAAAGCTCAACATTTCACGAACACCCTGTTGAATTATCCGTGCAGATCCGTGGCGGGCGGATGGCACAGCCTTTGTTTTCGCGAGAAACGAGCACAGAACTGGGTGCCCAACTCTTCGCGCTTTTTGCGAAGGGTGGGCACTTGGCGGCATGCAGCTCCGATTTTGACTTCGTCTAAATCTCAGGTGCACGAAGCATCGCAACGTAGCGGTCCCCGTTTCCGCCGAAAGCAGGTCGCATCCCACCGCCGCCCCCAATCCCGCCTCCCGCAATACAATCTAACTTGGTAATCAGGCGTGCCTGTCATTCACTCCGGGAGAAGCCCATGCCCTTCATTCGCAATTGTCAGTCGTGCGGGAAGCCGAACCGGGTTCCGGCGTCGCATCTCTCCGACACCGGACGCTGCGGAGCGTGCAAGGCCGCGCTTCCTCCGGTCGCCGAGCCCATCGAGGTCAACGAGGACGAATTCCAGCAGGTGATTCGTGACAGCAAGGTTCCCGTCCTGGTGGATTTCTGGGCCGCATGGTGCGGACCGTGCCGCATGGCCGCTCCTCACGTCGCGCAGACCGCGCGCGATCTCGCCGGACGCGCCGTCGTCCTCAAGGTCGATACCGAAAAATTTCCCGCCCTCGCCGCGCAGTACAACGTCCGCGGCATCCCGAACTTCGCCGTCTTCTCCCACGGACGCCTCGCCTTCCAGCAAGCTGGCCTCGTCGACGCCACCACGATGCAGTCGTGGCTGACGCAGGCAGCGTGAGGGAGCAGTGAGCTATGAGCAGTGAGCAATGAGTAACGAGTAACGAGCCACAGGCGCGGCCTCAGGGGCTGATGCCCGCACTCGATGTGACTCCTCGGCGACCCGGCTTGAAGCCGGGCCTTTCCCGAAATCTTTACGCGGCGGCTTGCTTCATGGCTTCATACGCGTTGCTCACCGCTCATCGCTTATTGCTCGTTGCTCACGGATAAAGTTTCTTGATCGCGAGAGTCAGTAGGAAGGAGAGTTCCCACACAACGAAAACCGCGTTGTGTGGGGCACCCTGTCGAACAGTGAGAAAACTTCCCGCTATTGCACTGCCCCACTCAAGCCAAAACCGGGCTTGAATGGGCCACCCCGCCGCCATTGCTCACCGCTCATAGCTCATTGCTCCCAGAAAAAAAGCCCCGCTCCGGAGAGCGAGGCTTTTGATGTTAGGTTCAAGCTAAGAGCTAGAAGCTTGAGATCCTTCGCGAAAAACGCTCAGGATGAGCGCCCGCGGCTCAGACGCCGCGGACTACGCGCTCAGTACATATCGCCCATGCCGCCGCCGTGTCCTGGAGCCGCCGGAGCTTCCTTCTTTTCCGGAATCTCGGCGACCAGGGCTTCGGTGGTCAGCATCAGGCTGGCGATCGAGCCGGCATTCTGCAGAGCGGTACGCACGACCTTCGTCGGATCGAGCACGCCCGCCTTGACCAGGTCTTCGTACTCGTTCGAGAAAGCGTTGTAGCCGTAGTTCGCTTCCTTCGTGTCGAGCACCTTGCCCAGCACAACCGCGCCTTCTTCGCCGGCGTTCTCGGCGATCATGCGCAGCGGCTCGGTGATGGCGCGCTTCACGATGTTGATGCCGGTCTGCTCATCGCCTTCGGCCTTCAACTTGTCGAGCGCCGCCGCGCAACGAGCCAGCGCCACGCCGCCGCCGGGGACGATTCCCTCTTCCACGGCTGCGCGCGTCGCGTGCATCGCGTCTTCCACGCGGGCTTTCTTTTCCTTCATTTCGGTTTCGGTCGCGGCGCCAACTTTGATCACCGCCACGCCGCCAACCAGCTTCGCCAGCCGCTCCTGCAACTTCTCGCGGTCGTAGTCGCTGGTGGTCTTGTCGATCTGGCTGCGAATCTCTTTCACGCGGCCTTCGATCTCCGCATGCTTGCCCTTGCCTTCGACCACCGTCGTGTTGTCCTTGTCGATGGTGATCTTCTTGGCCTGGCCGAGGTCGGAGATCTGCACGTTCTCGAGCTTGATGCCGAGATCTTCGGTGATGGCCTTGCCGCCGGTCAGGATCGCGATATCCTGCAGCATCGCCTTGCGGCGATCGCCGAATCCCGGAGCCTTCACGGCCGCAACCTGCAGCGTGCCGCGCAGCTTGTTCACCACCAGAGTCGCGAGCGCTTCGCCCTCGACGTCTTCGGCGATGATCAGCAGCGGCTTGCCCGACTTCGCGATCTGCTCGAGCAGCGGGAGCAGGTCCTTCATCGAGCTGATCTTCTTTTCGTGGATCAGGATATAGGCGTTCTCGAGCGCAGCTTCCATCCGCTCGGGATCGGTGACGAAGTATGGCGAGAGATATCCGCGGTCGAACTGCATGCCCTCGACGACTTCCAACTGCGTCTCCAGCGTCTTCGACTCTTCCACGGTGATGACGCCGTCCTTGCCAACCTTCTTCATCGCTTCCGCAATGATCTTGCCGATGGTTTCATCGTTATTCGCCGAAATCGTCCCCACCTGGCTGATCATTTCGCCTTGGACGGGTTTGCTCAGCTTGTCGAGGTCGCCGGGGAGGCGGTTGCCTTCCTTGTCGAGCTTGCCGGCGATGGTGGTGACGGCTTTCTCGATGCCGCGCTTGAGGGCCATCGGATTGGCGCCGGCAGCAACGGTCTTGACGCCTTCGCGGTAGATCGCCTGCGCGAGAACGGTGGCGGTGGTGGTGCCGTCGCCAGCGATATCGGAAGTCTTGGACGCGACTTCACGAACCATCTGCGCGCCGGTGTTCTCGAGGTTGTCCTTGAGTTCGATTTCTTTGGCTACGGTGACGCCGTCTTTGGTGATGGTCGGCGATCCGAATTTCTTTTCGATGACAACGTTGCGGCCCTTGGGGCCGAGTGTGACTTTCACGGCGTCGGCGAGTGCGTTGACGCCGCGGAGAATTGCCTGACGGGATTCTTCTCCGTGAACGATGTGTTTTGCCATTGCTGGTATCTCCTTATAAAATTTCGTTGCAGGGCTTGCCTGCGGAACTTTTCAGTACTCAGTACCCGGTACTCAGTACTCGTTAAAACCTACTTCTTCGAGCCGGCGAGTTCCTTCTTGGATGAGGCGGTCGTGCCAGTCAGGACGCCGAGGACTTCGTCTTCTTTCATGATGATGAAGTCTTCGCCGTCGATCTTGATCTCGGTGCCGGCGTACTTGCCGAAGAGGATGCGGTCGCCTTCTTTGACGGCCAGCGGGAAGGTCTTGCCTTCGTCGTTGGTGCGGCCTTTGCCGGTGGAGATGACTTCGCCCTCCTGGGGCTTGTCCTTGGCCGAGTCGGGGATGATGATGCCGCCACGAGTTGTGGTGGCTTCTTCCACGCGACGGACCAGAATGCGGTCGTGAAGCGGTGCGAATTTCGCCATGATTGGAACTCCTTTCGAGTCAGTTAGAAGTTGATTGTGTTTCGAGTGATATTTCGTAACCCTATGATTTTATTGGGTCAGCAGAGTGCTGTTAGCAATCTCGCTTATCGAGTGCTAATTGTAGCAAAGATGAGTGGGGTGTTGTCAAGTAGGGGGCTGAGGCTAGGGGTCAGGCGCTAGAGTACGGCTCTCATCTGCTTGATTTTCTGGGGCGCTAGTCTCGCTTCGCTCGACTGACAGCCGAGGCGGCTGTCCCTACGTATAATCGCGGGCTTATGGATAAGAAATGGACTACCAAGCTGATTCATTCTGATGCGAAAGTTCCTGACGGATTTCGATCGCTGAATACGCCCGTGTATCGCGGATCTACGGTGCTGTTTCCGGATGCGGCGTCGGTCAGCGATGAGTGGGATCAATACGAAGTCGGGTACACGTACGGGTTGTACGGAACGCCTACAGTTCTCGAACTGGCAGCGCGGATTTGCGAATTGGAGAAGGGCTATCGGACGCTGATCACTCCGGGCGGACAGTCGGCGATTTCGCTGATCAATCTGGCGTTGTTGAAGACGGGCGATCACATTCTGATTCCGCACAGCATCTACGCGCCGAACCGGCTGTTTGCGGCGCGGGTGCTGCGAGAGTTTGGCGTGGACGTCACATTTTATGATCCGAACATCGGAGGCGAGATCGCGTCGCTGATCAAGCCGAATACGCGGCTGGTGTGGACGGAGAGTCCGGGGTCGGTGACTATGGAAGTTCAGGACGTGCCTGCGATCTCGAACGCCGCGCATCGGGCCGGAGCGCTGGTCGTGCTCGATAACACGTGGGCGGCGGGAGTGCTGTTCGACGCGCTCGCGCACGGCGTGGACATTACCATGCAGGCGTTGACGAAGTATGTCGGCGGGCACAGCGATCTGCTGCTGGGATCGATCACGGCGCGCGAGAAGGAAGTGTTCGGCCGGATCGGAGCGGCGCAGCAATTGGTGGGGCTGGCGGTGTCTCCGGACGAGGCGAGCCTGGCGCTGCGCGGATTGAAGACGATGGGCGTGCGATTGAAGGCGATTGCGGCGTCGGCGCTCGATCTGGCGCGCTGGCTCGCGGCGCGGCCGGAGGTGGAACTGGTGCTGCATCCGGCGCTCGAGGCGTGTCCGGGACATGCGTACTGGAAGCGCGATTTCACGGGGTCGGCGGGAGTGTTCTCGATCGTGTTCAAGCGCGAGTTTTCGAAGCAGCGGGTGCTCGGATTCGTGGATGCGCTGGAGCTATTCGAAATTGGCTACAGCTGGGCGGGGGTGACGAGTCTGGCAGTTGCGTACGATCTGCATGGAAATAAGAATCGTCCGGATTACGGCCATCGGATCGTGCGGCTAAATATTGGGCTGGAGGATGTGGAGGATTTGCGGAACGATCTTGTGAATGCGCTGGAAGGGAGGCGCGAGTTGTGAGCGTGTGGGAACGCTTCTTCAAATTGGGAGAGATTTCGTCTCGAGATCGATAGGACGGAGATCAAAATCTCCCAGCGTCGGTAGCATCGTTCCCGCCCTCCAAAAAGCACGAGGACCGGGCACCCCTGCTGTGGCGGTCTCGGCGAAGTCAAAAACCCGGGCCACGCAATATAAAAGGCACCCCTTATAGAACCAATCCCCCTAAGCTCGCACAGGCGCGAGTTTTAATGAGGCGCCCGCGCGAGCGATCCTTCTCCGCCTCAAAAGCGGCCTGTTCAGGGTGACGCAAGGTTGATGCTGGTCCACGCTTCCCGAACTGCCCGAGGTTAGAACGGACGCCCTCTTTATTCCTCAAGACGAAACGTCCTAAAACCGGAATTGCGTTCGTACGCTAGACATGCCCTTCCCGATCCCGGCGGGGATGGAAGGAGGATGTCCCATGAAACCAGAACCTTGCGCGGGATCGAGGGGTGGCCCTGGAGTTGCGGTTGTTTCACTGATGTATCACTTATCGGAGCTTATCTATGGCTGGACTCGGAACTGGGATGCGGAAAAACAAAGGTTTTTCGCTCATTGAATTAATGATCGCAGTAGGGATCATTTTGGTTCTGGCAGCGATTTCGATACCGAACCTTTTGCGGGCGCGCATGTCGGCGAACGAAGCGTCGGCGGCGGAGTCGCTGCGGACGATCAATTCGGCGATGGTGATGTACAGCGTAAGTTATCCGTGGCTGGGTTACGCACAGAATCTGGGATTGCTGGGATCGACGCCATGCCCGCAGGACGGGAGTAAACCATGCTTGATCGACGGAGCGCTGTCTTCGGGACAGAAGAGCGGATACAGTTTTGCAGCGGCCGCAGCGGGCGGCCCTCCGGCCATGAGTTATTACGCGACCGCAGTGCCGATCAAGCCGAACTTCACGGGAGTGACGAGTTTCTGCACCTGCGAAGACGGGGCCATTCATTCGGATACTTCGGGCACCCTTGCAGGATCGGAACAGGCTTGTCAGGCGTCACCGGGATTGGGAGGAACCGGCGCAAGCAGCACGAGCGGCGGGAGCGGAAGCGGCTCTGGGAGCGGAAGCGGAAGTGGAAGTGGAAGTGGAAGTGGAAGTGGGAGCAGTAACGGCGGCGGCGATGGGAACGGTAATAATGGAAATGGAAACGGAAATGGGAATGGCGGAGGCAATGGCAGCAACGGTGGTGGGAACGGGAATGGCAACAATGGAAATGGGAATGGGAACGGTGGCGGGAATGGCAGCAACGGTGGCGGCGGTGGAAAGGGAAACACCCCTCACTAGAGCGGATCGCCGATCTGTTTAGGGGCCGTAAAGGAAATAGTCCCACGCCCTCATGCCGGGCTGGATCGGCGACGCCGATCCGGCCCCTTGGTGATGACAGTTCTTGTAATTCCTTCGGACGGATGACCCGCGCTTCGGGGACAATTTAGTTCGGATTTCGTAACAAACAAAACCAGAGGTTAAACCCTCAAGTTTTCTCAATGTAGACTCTGAGACCGTCTCAGGGTTTCCTGTTTCCCATTCCAGTTAAGGAATGATTCGGCTGACGGGTGGCCCGGCTTTTCGAGTTTTGTTTTTCTGATTCCCGTTTCGAGACTGTGGGTGCCCCGTCCTCGCGTTTTTTGCGAGGGCGGGAACTATACTGTCGATATCATGAGATTTTTCATGCCAAGCGGTCTGCATCGCACTTACGGCGCTCATCACCTGCACTTATCACCTGCTCGTGTTACCGGCGATTGCCGTTCCTGAATTCTGCAAAATCTCGCGACCGATTCTTGGGTATTCTCGAGCGGACGCGCGAACGCTACCGCTTTGTCGTGGTCGGCTATGTGGTTATGCCCGAGCACTTCCATCTGCTGATCACCGAACCGGAGGTTGGCACTCCTTCGACCGTAATGCAAGTGCTGAAGCAACGCACCGCGCACAGCTTGTTACCCAGGAGGAAGCGACGCGATCCGCGGCAGGGTCAACTGTTCGGCGAAGAATCGAAGCGGGCCTTCTGGCAGGCGCGCTTCGACGACTTCAACCTATGGACGACGAAGAAGCGAGTTGAGAAGCTCCGGTACATACATCGCGATCCCGTGAAGCGCGGGCTGGTGCAATCTGCCGAGCAGTGGCGGTGGAGCAGTTACCGGTTTTATCAGCTGGGAGAAGGCGGGCGCGTGCAAGTGGATGTGGGGTGGTCAGAGATTTCGTTTCGCGACCGCGTGGCGTAAGAAGGAGTAGCGCTGAACGATTCAGGCGTGCGTCCGTGGCGGTCGACAGGTTTAAAGTCAGAATCTGCCGACCTCGACAGCATCGTTCCCGCCCTCGCAAAAAACGCGAGGACGGGGCACCCCTGCTGTGGCGGTCTCGGCGAGTCAAAAGCCCGGGTCACCCGTCCCGCTCGAGCACTGAGTTTCAGTCGACTTCGCTTGCGCTGCGCACAACCTCGTAGACGGCTCCGGCGTTTGCGGCGCCATAGCCTGCGGCGGTGCCGTAGAGATTGCCAGTACTATCCATCAGCAAGTCGTTGTAGGGCGTCGCATTCGGTGTTCCATGGAAGCGGATCAGAATTGTTTCGGTCATGGTGCCTTTGGAATTTGGTGTCAGCTCATACACGACGCCGCAGCCGACGGGGAGGCTGCTGTTGCCGCATTGGTTGTTTCCGCCAACACTGGTCGTTCCATAGAGATTGCCGGCTGCGTCCGAGATCAGGCCACCGAACGGGTTCGCACCATCTCCGCCGCTCTTGAATGCGTGCAACACCTTTTCTCCCCATTTCCCGTTAGCATGCGGAATAAGTTCGAAGGCGACGCCCTGCCCGTACTGACCACCTTCCCAAGTCGTGCCGTAGAGGTTTCCTGCCTTGTCGAAGAGAAGCGTTGCCTGGGGGTTGCCGCCATCCGCTCCTCCGGTGAACGTGTGGAGTACAGCAAGCGCCCACGTACCACCCGCCCGGGGAGTCAGTTTGAAAATTGTGCCGCAGCCAGCGTCGGCGGAAAAGTCGGGACAGTTATGCTGGCCGCCCTGAGCGGCGGAGCCATACAAGTTGCCGCTGGAGTCGAAGACAAGGAACGGATGGTCTGGGGATCTCCCGTCGTTGCCGCCGGTGAAGTGGTGGATTACCTTTTCCGTGTAGCTTCCGTCGGAGTCTGGGGTGAGTTCAAAGATCACTCCATTTCCGAAGTTCCCACCTTGCGTAGTGCCGCCGAAGACATTGCCTGCGATATCCAAGGTTACGCCTCCAACCGGAAACGATCCTCCGCTGCCGCAATCGAAGTCCACCAGATTCTTTTCGGACCACGTCCCGTCAGAGTTGTGGCTGAGCTTAAATACGGTACCGCATCCGTTCTGCCCCCCAGAGACGGAGGTGGCGAATAGATTGCCCGCCGCGTCGAACACGACTCCTGGCCTGATGTCACTCGGATCGGAGGCAGACAGAGATTTCCATAGGATGTTTTCTGTCCACGTGCCGTCGGAGTTAGGGCTGAGTTGGAAGACTTCGGCGGGACCGGAGGTCGTGCCATAGAGATTGCCGGCGGAATCGAAGATCAGGCTGGATTCGGGACTGCCTCCGGTGGAACTGTCGCCGGTCATCGTCAAAAGAGTTGTGACAGTGAACTGCGCTTCAGCGCAAGGAGCCAACAGGCTAACGAACGCGACTGAGATGAACAACATGCTAAGTCGTTTCATAGTGATTCTCCGCGAGATCGTCACTGAAAATGCTGACGCGAATAGGGGGCCTGGGCGTGAGCCTTCGGGGGGGACTTCCTAGCTAAGCAGTAATTGGAACGAAAGCTTACCGCCGCACTATCCGCCTAAAGCGTCGAGATGTCAATCGCAGGCGTCCCGATCGGCTAACTCCCGCCCTCGCAAAAAAGTGCGAGGATGGGGCACCGACCGTTGCGATGGTCTCCGCAAAGTCGTCCGCTTCCCGTTCGGCTGTTGAATTCAAGGTTCAGGAATTGACGGATGCGGCGGGTTGGAGGACTTCGTCGGGGTGGTAGGGATAGATGCCGCGAATCACCGCTGTGGGCGGCTTGCGGCGAAGGATATAGACGAAAGGACGGGGTGGAGTGGATTTCTGTTCGGACGCCAGTTCGAATAGCGCTCCGTCATGAGAGATCGTCGTGAGTTGCGTCCAGGGCTTGGGACGACAACTGGCGATGCGAATCGAGTCTGTTCCGTCGAGCGATTCCACTACATCACGTATGCGTTCGCCCAGCGCGCGCTCTTTCTTTGCGGCTTCGAAGCGGGTCTGCGCGATGGCGGCGAGTTTGAGAGGCAGGGTCGGTACGCTCTCGCCGCTAACAACCGCGGCCACGATACGGACTAATCCTTCCACCATAAAGAAGAGCAGGAGAATCGTCGTGATGTGGATGAAGTACTCAAACATGAAGATGGTGCCGAGGCCCATGACGCCGGTCGTGCCGCGTTTTCTGGCGGCACTGTAGTAGACAGAATCCGATATCAATGCCAAGCGTTCGCGCATGAAGGGGTAGTAGTTGCGGATGAGGAGATACAGGCAAAACAGGGATTGAAGGCATCCGCTTAGGACGCAGCCCGTTGGAGGGATCTCATAGTCGGTGAAGTGCTCACGATAACGCTGGGGAAGAATCGAGAAGAACGTAGCAGCGATGATGTTCATAGCACTGGGTCGGCTATCAAGGCAACGAGAGGGCACTGAGTGTCACCCGTGGAACGCGGCAGATGCCAGAGTAAAGGATGGCGGGGAAGATTCCAGTGGCGAAGGTCGTGGAGTACCGAGAGAACTAAGGTAACGAGATAACTATGGTTCCTTCGTCTGCTTTCTGCGCTTCGCGGCTGGACCGGAGGGTTTATGTTTTTGTGCGCGTGAAAGTCAAAAGCCCCACTTCTGGCAAAACCGGCCAGAAGTGGGGCACCCGGCGTTTCAAGCGAGATCCTTCCATCCGCCTGAAAGACGCTGGTCAGGATGACGCGGGGTCGCATGATGAAGCGATGCGCGAGATCCCTACCCTCTGCACCATCGTTGTTGATTTGGCGGGAATCTTTCTGCTTACTTGTCGTTTAGCGAACTCGTAGCTGAGAGTAGGAGAGAACAATCGAAGGTTCGGGGGGTTGATGCAGGCGATCACGTGCTTACGATGCCGGCGAGGAATTGAGGCCGGAGACAAATCGGTCGCGGTGTATATGTTTGCGCAGACGGTGGGAGTGCGTCCGCGGCAGAAGTCGGCGGCAAACCGGATATGCTTTTGTCCGCAGTGCGCCGTGTCGCTGGCAATGGGAATGCCTCCGGAGGGCGCGCTGAATATGGCGGCGTGGGACATGATCCGCGACCTCGTGAGCGCGGAGCCGTCGCTGAGTCAGGCAGCATGGGACAGTTTGCGCGGGGTTGTTGGATTGCTGCCTGAGGCGAAAGAAGAGTCGGCGGGAAAGTTTCGGCGGGCAGGGTAACGGGATATCTTTGCCGCCCCAAAATCGTAAGAGCGGATAAGAAGTACGTCCCCGCTGCAGAACAAAAGGTCCCTCCACGCGTGTCTGTTCGGCAACGCCGATCAGACACTTGGTCGGGATGACAATTCTTTGTGATCGTTTGAAATCTTCCGAGAAGTCCGTTGGGCGACTCCCCTTTTTCAAAATCAAAATCCCCATCCTGTCGCAAAAGGCGCGACAAGGATGGGGTGCCCAACATCTATCAATTCTCTATTAATTCCTCACTATAAGTTCACTGCGCATCGGGCTTGGGGTCGACGGCTGGCTTCTTCGAGAAGGAGCGGACGTAGTTGACCAGATCCCAGGCTTCTTCGGTTTTGACGCGCGGGCCTTCCGCGGGCATGTCGTTGTGGCCGTTCTTGATGATGTAGAACAGCTCTCCATCGGTGCGGCTCTTGAGCGTGTCGGGATTGGTGAAGTCCAGCATATTGAGCTTCATGTCCTTGGCGGTGTCGCCTTTTCCGTCGCCGGCTTTGCCGTGACACATTTCGCAGTCCATGGTCCACCACTTTTTGGCGCGGGCGAGCGATTCGGGCGAAGGCTTTACGGGATTCTGCTGCTTGGTGGCTTCGACCGGAATCGCCGAATAGGACGGATTCTGCGGCGGAGCCGGTGAGGACTGTTGCGTGAAGACAGATGGAGTGAGAAGAAAGATTGCTGGAAGAACCAGTGCAAAGCGCTTCACGGGAACCTCCTTAAACGGGAGTCGATTACGTCAAATCGTAGCACTGCCGTTGGATAGCGCCGTGATTCAAATCACATCCGGATGTGTTTGGGGAAGAAGGCCTTGGGGAGGGCCGAAAGGACGAGGGCGGCTTGAACTTCAGGGCTGCCGCCCTCTTTGTAAGGTGCTGTACGACGAGGGCTATTGCAACACGGGAATCTGAAGATTAGATGAAAGCGGAAGCAGTGAGGCAAATTGCCCCTACGATCATCCGCAGAATCTACTCTTCGTGGGCTAGAGGCTTGCCGTCGGGTCCGACCTGAATTTCCTTTCTTTTTCCGGCGGCCTGCACTTTTGCTTCGTATGCCACTAGTTTGCTGTGCTTAGTGAGGCTTTCCACTTTCGTGATTTTGCCGGAACCGGCTCGGTGATGGAGACCCTGCTGGACCTCAGCGGGAAGCGAATCGAACGCGACTTGCTCCTCTACTTCGACGACCTCCCCATCTTTGTTCATGAGAACGTCCTTGCTGTGCCCACTTACCGACATCTCGGCTTCATAGTAGGTCCCGCCATTCTCTTTCTCTTCGGAAAACCCGCGGATAGTAGCTCCTTTACTCTGGGCGGCGACCGTATGCTCAACGGCTGGCGGCAAACTGGAGCGTTGAATCTTTTTCTCGTCTTGTTCTTGTGAGAACACGAGCGCGGTGAGTATGAGAGTGAGAACGATGGGAGCAACGGTACGCATGCATAGCCTCCAAGTAAGGGCGGTTGGTGCATCACTGTGCCCTCAGAGTTTATTGATCTATGACGATAAGACAGGAATCATCTGAAGATTCCATGAAGGTGAAGGACTGTGGGAACGCTACGCACGCAGAGAGGCTTCTGCCATGTTGAACGCCTTTGCAACAGCATCGGCATTGGGCAGCCCGCCCTGTGCCATGTCTTTGCTGCCGCCGCCGCGGCCTCCGAGAGTGGACATCACTTGCTTCATCAGCGCGCCCATGTCGAAGGGTTGGCCGGGCGATTGCGCGAAAACTAATGACGGCTGCGGCGAGGTGGAGGCCAGCAACGCAACGGAGTTCGGCGCGAGGCGGGTCAGCTTCTGCGCGAGAAGCTTAAGGGAATTCATATCGCGATCCGCGAAGGTGCGGACGATGAGTTTGCGTCCGTTGGATTCTGGGGTGTCGGCGAGGAATGCGGCGGCTTGAGCGGCGGCGAGTTCGTCCTGCGACTGCTCGCGCTCTTTGCGGAGAGTGCGGATGTCGTCGAGCAATTTGCGGACTTGCTGCGGAACGTCGTAGATGTGCGACGAGAACAGCGTGGCCGCTTCGGTGAGCGAGGTGTAATCGCGGCGGGCGGTGGCGACGGCGCGCTGTCCGGCGATGAATTCGACGCGCGTGCCCTGGCGGACTTTTTCCGTCTTGCGAAGGAGAATGCAGCCGATCTGTCCGGTCTGGTTGACGTGGGTGCCTCCGCAGGCGCTGAGGTCGAAGTCGCGGATGTCGATCAAGCGGAGCTGATCGCGTTCCGCGGGAGGGATTTTGCGGAGTCCGAGATTGGCGGCTTCGTCGCGAGTGACGAAGCGAATGTCTACGGGACGATTTTCGAGAATGATTTCGTTGGCGAGGCGCTCGGCTTGTTCGACCTGAGTCTTCGAGACGGCGGGCGCGTCGAGGTCGATCGAGCAGTAGTCGTCGGCCATGTGAAACGAAACGGTGTGCATGTCGAAGAGGCGGATGAAGGCGGCGGAGAGGACGTGCTGCCCGGTGTGCTGCTGCATGTGATCGCGGCGGCGGGTGCGATCTATCAGGCCGCGGATGCGCGTGCCGGGCTTGAGCTCTTTGACGGGAGCTTCGAGGTAATGGACGATGCGTCCGTCTTCGGTGTCGGCGACTTCGGTGACTTTGAGCTCAGTGTCACCGGTGGAGATCAGGCCGGTGTCGAAGATCTGGCCTCCGCTGGTGGGATAGAAGGCGGTGCGGTCGAGGATGATGGCCGGTCGCTTCGAGTCGGGGACCTCGGCGACTTCGGCGTCGAAGTCGTAGAGGAAAGAGTCGTGGTAGTAGAGGCGGTCGGTCATGGACTCAGCTGCTAGCTGCTAGCTTCTAGCTCTTAGCTCATCTCGGGCGCAGTTCGTTTATTGTACGGGATTTACTTCGCGAGTCGGGCGTGCTGCGGGTACGGCTGGGCACCGGGAGAATGCCTTGCGGCGGCGGTGGTGACACTGACTTTCGGGGATCCTTCGCTTTGCTCAGGATGACAGATCCTGATGATTCAATACGGGCCGATAATTCCTGCGATTTGGCGGGCTTGTGGCTTTGCTGTTTGCGCTGGCTTCGTTGCTGTCTGCGGCACGTCTAGAACATCCAGATACTTCAGGCCGCTGCCGGTGTTGAACAGGACTGCCGTGTCTTCGGGTTTGAAGAATCCATTCGCGCGGAGTTTGCGGTAGGCGACAAGGCAGGCTGCGCCTTCGGGGGCGGCGAAGATGCCTTCGACTTTCGACCAGTGGCGCGTGGCTTCGAGGATTTCGTCGTCGGTGGCAGAGACAGCGGCACCCTTGCTCTTCTTTAATATGTCGAGAATCAGATAGTCGCCGTAAGGCTTGGGGACACGCAGGCCGGAGGCGAGTGTGGCGGCGTGGGTCCACATTTCGGAGGACGACTTCCCTTCCTCGAACGCTTTGACGATCGGCGCGCATCCGGTGGATTGGACGCAAATCATCTTCGGACGCTCCGACCCGATCCAGCCTAAAGCTTCCATCTCGTCGAAGGCCTTCCACATGCCGAGGAGGCCAACGCCTCCGCCGGTGGGATAGATGATGCCTTGCGGCATGCGCCATCCGAGTTGCTCGGCGACTTCGTAGCCCATGGTTTTTTTGCCTTCGACGCGATAGGGCTCTTTGGTTGTCGAGACATCGAACCAGCCGTCTTTTTCCCAGAAACTTGCTTTTTTCATATCGGCGACTTTTTTGGCGCAGTCGCTGATAAGCCCGTCGACGAGGGTAACGTTCGCTCCGTAGTAGTCACACTCGATGCGGTTGGCCATGGGGACATCTTTGGGCATGAAGATGTGGGCTTCGAGGCCGCCGGCGGCGGCGTATGCGGCGAGGGCTCCGGCGGCGTTTCCCGCGGAGGGGATCGCGAGTTTCTTCAGGCCGAAGTGACGAGCCATCGTGACGGCGGCGGCGAGACCGCGGGCTTTGAACGATCCGGTGGGATTGAGGCCTTCATCCTTTATATAGACGTTGGGAAATTCGCGGCTCGAGAGCATAGGCGTGAAGCCTTCTCCGAGCGAGACGGGATTAGCGTCGGGAAGAATGGCGTCGTATCGCCACATGGTGGGCATGCGTCCGAGAAGGCGCGCGGAGGAAAAATTCTTTTTGATGGCAGCGAGATCGTAGCGGGCGTAGAGAACGCCGCCGTCTTTGACACAGACGGATTGGGGCCGGTCTGCGGGATAGTGCTCTCCGCAGCGAGTGCATTCGAGATGAGTGAGCATGATGGAGCGAGTGTAGCATCAGGGGCTCGGGTCTAGGGGCTAGGGCTAGAGGCTAGTCAACCGTTATCAGTCATCCGCGATTCGAGGACACTGCGACGCGATTGCCACGCGAGTTTCCTCGACGAAGAGCACGCGCTTATTTCTTTAGCGCAACCGCGAGGCCGTCGCGAATGGGCAGGATCGTTGTGTAGAAATCTTTGGAGTCGTAAAGCTTGCGATTGAATTCCAGGATAGCTTTCGTCTTGGGATCGGTAGGATTCTTTTCAGCGACATGTCCGCTCCAGAGAACGTTGTCAGTAATGAATAGCCCGCCTTTGCGGAGGTGTGGAGCGACGAGGCGAAGGACGCGCGGGTAATCGTCTTTATCGACGTCGTTGAAGATGATGTCGTATTCGCGCTTTTGCTCGGAAAGATATTCGAGAGCGTCTCCGGTGTGGAGCGTGATGCGGGTGGCGACTCCGGCGCGGGCGAAATAGGAACGGGCACGCTCGGCATTTTTCTTGTCGCCGTCGGTGTAGACAACGCTGCCGTCCTCGCCGACGGCTTCGGCCCACCAGATCGTGGAATATCCGATGGCGGAGCCGAGTTCGAAGACGTGGCGAGCGTTGATCATGAGTGCAAGCTGCTGAAGCACGAAAGCGACGGCAGGTCCGACGATGGGAATTTTGTGCTCGGTTGCATACTCTTCCATCTCGGTGAGGACTTCGCTGCGCTCGGGCAGCATCGAGTAGAGATAGTCGTCGACGGGTCCGGCAGTCGTGAAGTTGTAGTGGCGCCAGGTGGGACGCGAGTCTTTCCTCTTGCCGTTCGTCCTTGCTTCAATCTTCTTTCCTTCAGTCTTCTTTGCTTCAGTCACGGCTTGCCTTTCGAGCGATGATCGCGTGGAGTTAGCTGATGGTCTGGCCGGGCTTCATCTCGAGGACTTCGATGCCGGGCGCGAGCTTGTGCAATTCGCTCGGGCGTCCGGTAAGCACGGGAAACGTTCCGAAGTGCATGGGGATGACGGTTTTCGGTTTGAGAAGATTGCAAGCGTAGGCGGCTTCGCGCGGCCCCATCGTGTAATGGTCGCCGATCGGGATCATGGCGATTTCGGGCGCGTAGAGTTCGCGGATGATCGCCATATCTCCGAAGACGTTGGTGTCGCCCGCGTGGTAGATCTTCAGGCCGGTAGAGAATTCGATGACATATCCGCAGGCCTCGCCGCCGTAGATCAGGTCGTCGCCATCCTGAATGCCGCAGGAATGGTCGGCATGCACCATGGTGACTTTGATATCGCCGACGGTCTGAGTACCGCCTTTGTTCATCTCAGCGATGTTCTTCGCGCCTTTCTTGCCGAGCCAGCGGGCGAGCTCGGGGATTCCGACGACGATGGGATTGTGCTGCTTGCAGATTTCGACGGCGTCTCCGATGTGATCTCCGTGGCCGTGCGTGCAGAGAAGAATGTCGACCTTCTTGATTTTCTTGTCGGTATCGGGACACATGGGATTGTTCATCACCCAGGGATCGATGATGACGGTCTTGCCAGCGGGAGTTTCGATGCGGAAGGTGGCGTGTCCGAGCCACGTGAGTTTGACGCCTTGCAGGTTCATGAGACTTAGCTCCTGGCTGTTAGCTTTTAGCTCTTAGCTTGTTCGGCATTAGTGAATGTTGGGCACACCGAATCCGATTGAGGCATCCGTTTGGCTGAGTGCTGATGGCTAACTGCTTTTTTCCCCGAAGATGCTTTCCTAGTTTAATATGAAACGCCATGTCGGAACTTAGGGTGCTGATTTCGCGAGAGGATGTTGCCAAGCGTGTGAGCGAACTCGGCGCGCAAATCACAAAAGATTTTCAGGGCCAGTCGGTCGTGCTGGTCGGCGTGTTGAAGGGCGCGGCAATTTTTCTGGCGGATCTCGCGCGGCATCTCGATCTCGACGCGACGTTTGATTTCATTGGAGTGTCGAGCTACGGGAACCGTCCGACTCCGACGCAGGAACTCCAGAGCGGATGGGATTCGACTGGAGAGGTAAAGCTGACGAAAGACGTCGACCAGACGATGAAAGATAAGAACATTATTCTGGTCGAAGACATCCTGGATACGGGCCTGACGATGACGTATCTCAAAAAACTGCTGATGGCGCGGCAGCCACGGTCGCTGAAGGTGGCGTCGCTGCTCGATAAACCGTCGCGGCGGAAACTTCCGCTCGAGGGCGATTACGTGGGATTCAAGATTCCTGATGAGTTCGTCGTGGGGTATGGGCTCGATTACGCGGAGAAGTATCGGAACCTGGCGGATATTTGCGTGGTGCCGAGAGAGTAAAAAGAATTGGGTAATTTTGTAATTTGGTAATTGAGTAATTGGGTAATCTGGCGATTGAGTGATCGGGCCATTTGACAATCGGGTTCAACTGCTCAGTTTCCGTTTCTTCTTCAACTCTTCTGAACTACCGCCAATTGGGGCGGCTGCTATCATAACCAAGCTATGGATTCGGTGGTTTCCAAGCCGGAGCGGTTGCCGGTCGAGTCGTTGCTGCTCGATGTGGCGGATGTGCTGGCGACGTCGCTCGACCTGGATACGACGCTGCGACGCGTCGCCGAGGTCGTGCGGAAAGTCATCGATTACGAGATCTTTGCGATTTTACTGCTCAATGAGAAGACGCAGGAGCTGCGATTCCGATTTCAGATTGGATATCCGGCGGAATTTGCGGGTCGCACACATGTGAAAGTTGGCCAGGGTGTTACGGGACTGGCAGTGCAGACTCGAGAAGCCGTGCTGGTCGATGATGTCCGGGAAGATCCGCGATACATCGAGGGCGTGCCGAACGTGTGCTCAGAGCTGGCGATCCCGCTGATCACAAAAAATCGCGTGATCGGCGTGATCGATATCGAGGCGCGCGAGCCGCGAGCTTTTACGGACGAACATCGGCGGGTGCTCACGCTTGTGGCGTCGCGCATGGCGGCGGGCATCGAGAATGCGCAGCTGTATACGCGGACGACGAAGCAGGCGCGCATTCTGCTGATGCTGAATGAAATTGCGCGCGAGCTGACGTCGATTCTCAATCTCGACGAACTGCTGGGGCGGATCGCGGAGCTGGTGCGGCGGCTCATCGACTACCAGATGTTCAGCATCCTGCTGCTGGATTCGTCGGGCGAAAAACTGCAGCATCGGTTTTCATTGCGATTCAACGAGAACATTCATTTGAAACATGAGATTCCGCTGGGACGCGGACTTGTTGGACATGCAGCGCAGACCCGAGATGCGGTGCTTGTACCGGACGTGACAAAGGATCCGCGGTATGTGGAGGCGAATCCGGAGACGCGGTCCGAACTCGCTGTGCCTCTGATTTACAAGAGCAAAGTGGTGGGCGTGCTGGATCTGGAGCACACCCGGCGCGGATTTTTCACCGAAGAACACAAGCGGACGATGACGACGCTGGCTGCTCAGATTGCGATCGCGCTCGAGAATGCGCGACTGTATGAAGAGATTGAGCGGCAGGAGCGGCGACTGGAGCGCGATTTGTCGCTGGCGCGGGAGTTACAAGGACGGCTGCTACCGCAGACGAATCCGAAGCTCGCGCATCTGGATGTCGCGGCGAAGTTCGTTCCGGCACGGACGATTGGCGGCGATCTGTATGACTTTATTCCGTACTCGATGTCGCGGCTTGGAGTGGTGATCGGCGACGTGAGCGGCAAGGGAGCTCCCGCGGCGATTTATGCGGCGCTGGTGAGCGGGATTATCCGATCGCACGCGCCGATCGAACCGGCTCCGGCTGAGATGCTGTCGGCGGTGAACCTGTCGTTGGCGGAGCGGCGAATCGAAGCGCAATTTGTCTCGATCATTTATGCGGTGTGGGATGACGAGCACCGCACGCTGACGGTCGCGAACTCGGGACTTCCCCGCCCCATTTTTGTGCACAACGGCAAGAATGAAGTGATTGAGGCCACGGGGCTGCCTCTGGGGCTGTTCGATGAAGCCGAGTACGACGAATTCCAGTTCAAGATGAAGCCCGGGGATATGTTCGTGTTCTTCAGCGACGGCATTCTGGATGCGCGCAACCGGAAGGGTGAACTTTTTGGGCGTGGGCGCGTGGAGAAGATCGTGGCGGAGTGCGCAGAACAGTCGGCGGCGTGCGTGGTCGATTCCCTTTTCAAAGCTGCGGCGGAACATTCGGCCGGCGTGGAGACGTTTGACGATCAGACGGTGGTCGCGATCCGGGTGCGGGCCGGGGCATCTACTTCTCACAAGAAAAAATGAATTCCATACAAGAGAACTTGCCGGAAAGGCCGCCGGGCTTTGTGTATCGCCAGCAATCGCGGACGGGCGAGACGACTCTTTATTGCGAGGGCGTTTCACTGAGAAAGCTGGCAGACAAATTTGGGACGCCGCTGTACGTTTACTCCACGGCGACGGTCGAGGAGCGATACGCAGCCTTCGATCGTGCGTTTCGAGAGATTGCGCACACGATCTGCTACTCCGTGAAGGCGAATTCGAATCTGAGCATTCTGCGCCTGCTGGCGAAAAAAGGATGCGGGTTCGATGTCGTCTCGAGCGGCGAACTGGAACGCGTTATTCGGGCCGATCGGCGGGCGGTGAAGAAAGTCGTGTTCTCGGGAGTCGGGAAGACGCGCGAGGAGTTGACGGCGGCGCTGAAGGCCGGAATTCTGATCTTTAATGTGGAGAGCGAGGCGGAACTGGAAGCGCTGGCGGAGTGCGCGGCGCGACTGCGGAAGGTAGCGCCCGTGGCGCTGCGGGTAAATCCCGATGTTGCGGCGCAGACGCATCCTTACATTTCGACCGGACTGCACAAGCACAAGTTCGGCGTGCCGATTGGGAATGCGCGGGCGCTTTACCGGAAGACGGCCGAGGCTAAGTATCTCAAGGTGCGCGGCGTGAGCGTGCATATTGGGTCGCAGATCACCGATCCGGCTCCGTTTGGCGAGGCGATGGCGCGGGTGGCGGAGCTTGTGCGGCAACTGCGCGAGGATGGGCACACCATTGAGTACGTGGACGCAGGCGGCGGGCTAGGAATCTCCTACGACAAGCCGAACGTGGCGGAGTTTGCGGAGTATGCCGCGGAATATGCGCGGCAATTGAGCGCTCCGCTGAGGGAACTCGGCGTGACGTTGTTGCTGGAGCCGGGGAGATCGATTATTGGGCCGGCGGGAATTCTGCTGACTTCAGTTGTTTATAAAAAATCGAATGACGGGAAGAAGTTTTTGATTGTGGATGCGGCGATGAATGATCTGATTCGTCCTGCGTTGTACAGCGCGTATCACGAGATTGTTCCGGTTGTGCGGCGGGCGGATGCAACGAGCGAGATGGTGGATGTGGTCGGTCCGGTGTGCGAGACGGGGGATTTTTTCGCGCGGGATCGCGAGATGGCAGGCGTGCGCGAAGGAGATTTGTTGGCGATTCTCGATGCCGGGGCGTATGGCATGGTGCTCGCGTCGAATTACAACACGCGTCCGAGGGCGCCGGAGGTGCTGGTGAAGGGGAAAGCGGTGAAGATGGTGCGACGGCGGGAGAGAATTGGGGATTTGTTAAGGGCGGAGATGTAGGCTCAAGATCTCTCCACGGTCAACAGAGAGACTAGCGCGGCGGGTGAAAGTGAACTTCAATCGTAACCGTGACTTCTATCGGCTTACCATCTTTCATGGCGGGCCGGAACCTCCACTGTCGAACAGCATTAACGGCGCTCTCATCGAAATCCGCTCGATAGCCCTTCGCGGCCTTCACGTCTTCTGCCACGCCACTCGGCGGGATGGTCAACGCTACCGATACAGTGCGTTTATTCCCTCGCGAATCGCAGATTGAGGGTACACAGCAGTGACTTGGCGAACCGGTCTTGGCGGCGTTGTCTTAGATTGGCACAAGCCAACCGTAGCGATAAGTAGAAAAAATGGAGCAATGAAGGAGCGGCGCATATGGGGGAAGTATTACTATGCCAGCACGCTCAACGCTTTATAACGTCCTTGTCACCAAGATAGGGTTGCGGTTTCCACGAAGCACGGCGGATGTTCGCTCTGCTGGACGGGCCAGTCGCCTGCCCCCACATTTAGATCTGGCGTTCGCCCCATTTTAGTTTGGTGCGGAGGGCGTGGAAGAAGTCGGTACCGGTGCGGAAGAGGTTGACTTCGTGCTCGGAGCGGCGGCAGCGGACGCGGTCTCCGTCGCGGAGGTCGAGGCCGGGTTGTCCATCGAGGCTCAGGTATGCGACCTCTTCGGCGTTGCGCAGCAGGATTTCGATCTCGACGGAATCCGGGACCACGAGCGGCCGATGGCTCAGCGAATGGGGTGCGACGGGAGTGACAACGAAGGCTTTCACGGTGGGCATCAGGATCGGTCCGCCAGCCGAAAGCGAGTATGCGGTGGAACCTGTGGGAGTGGCGACGATCATGCCGTCGGCACGATAGCTCGAGACGAAGACTCCATCGACAAACAATTCGTAATCATTGAGACGGGCGAGGGCGGTTTTGTTGACGACCGCGTCATTGAAGACCTCGTACGATCCGCGGACTTCATTGCCACGCAACAACTGGCACTGCATGAGGGCGCGATGCTCGACCGGAGCCTTCCCTTCCGCGATCGCATCGAGCATGGAGTAGAGCGATTGAACGGGGACATCGGTGAGGAACCCGAGGGAACCGAGATTGACGCCCAGCAAGGGAACGTCGATCGTCGCGGTCACGCGCGCGGCGGAAAGAAGCGTTCCGTCTCCTCCGAGGACGATCACCAGATCAAGTGCGCGGGAAGCCATCTGTGCGCGAGGGACGACTTCATGGCCGGAGGCATAACCAGCCGTTTCCGGATCAATGGCGATCCGGTAATTGTGGGCGATGAGCCATTCGAAAAGATCGGGAAGAATTTCGGCTACGACAGGGCGCGCCGGGCGCGAGATGATCGCTGCGGTCTTCTTTGGGGATGAGGACGCGGTGGACATTCGTGGGTACGAAATTGAGATTGTACAGAAAAAAGGCTTTCACCACAGAGGGCGCAGGGGGACACAGCTCTCTAGATCCCAGAAATCGAGAATCCTGATGCAGTGTCCCTCAGCGGCTAAACCCGCCTGATACGCGGAAGGCTCAGCGGTGCGACTTGAAGTCGCGCCCTTCCCAAGGCGGAATCACGACAGGGTGCGGAGATTTATGCCATGCGGCATCGGCCGGCGTCTAGAGCGGCCGCCGCAACATGGATCGGTGGACAGCCGAGGCGGCTGTCCCTACGCGATCAGAAAACCGCGTACAGGAGGAATTCTCGATTGCCTTCGGCGCCTCGGATTGGGGAGTCGATTACGTCAGTTTGGGTGACACCGAGGGTTTGAACGGCTGATCTGACTTTTTCTACGGCAGCGCTTTGTGCCTCTTCGTCGCGGACGATGCCTCCTTTGCCGACGTGTTCCCTGCCCGCTTCGAACTGGGGCTTGACCAGAACGACAATTTGACGCCCGGCTCGCTCCTCTGGCGGGAAGGCAGCGGCGATAACGGCAGGAAGGACGAGTGTTGCGGATATGAAAGATACGTCCATGGCGATGAAATGCGCTGGCTCGCCTAATTGATCGCGCGTGAGATAGCGGGCGTTTGTTTTCTCGAGAAGACGCACACGAAGGTCCTGACGAAGTTTGAAATCCATCTGACCATAGCCGGTGTCGACGGAGATGACGCGGGAGGCGCCGCGTTGGAGAAGGCAATCCGTGAAGCCTCCAGTGGACGCGCCGACGTCGAGGCAGACCTCGCCGGAGACGTTGATGTTCCAGTGGTCGAGGGCGCGTTCGAGTTTCAGTCCGCCGCGGCTGACGTATTTCAAATCTTCGCCGAGGAGGCGGATCGCGGAGCCGGGTTCGACTTGGGCTCCGGCTTTGTCGAGTTTCTGATCGTTGACAAGAACTTTTCCGGCGAGGATCAGCGCTTGCGCACGTTCGCGCGAGGCGGCGAGGCCGCGGTCTACGAGGAGTTTGTCGAGGCGGGATTTCAAGGGCAGTACTCAGTTCTCAGTCGTTGGTCGTTAGTCGTTGGTCGTTAGTCGTTAGTGAAAGGCTATTTTGCGCAGGCGTTTCGGGCAAGTTTCGCATACTGCGCTCGCACTGCGGTTGTAACTCGAAGGTGCCAGCACTCGGAACGGTGCAAAGAGCTGAAGCAATTCCGGGTGAGAGGGTTAGGAACATTGTTTGTACCTTTTCCACAGAGTTTTCCAAGAATGTGTTGAAAACTTCGGAGGGCAAGATGCTATACGCAAATGAAAACAGCCGCTCTTATGGAGCGGCTGTGTTGATTGCTGATACGAAACTACCCCGCGACTTCTTCGAGCAGTTTCTGATCGATGTCGAAGTTGGCGTGGACGTTCTGCACGTCGTCGTGCTCTTCGAGCGCTTCCATCAGGCGAATCATTGTGTTGGCCTGCTGGCCTTCGAGCTTGACAAAGGTGTCAGGAATCATGCTCACACTCGATGAAGCGGGCTCAATACCGGCCTTCTTCAAGCCTTCAAGCATGTCTTCGTAGGCCGAGGGTGCGGTGACGATTTCCCAATTCTCGCCGTCGTCGATAGGCTCGTCTTCGCCATTGGCTTCGATGATGATATTCATCAGGTCGTCGGCTTTGGCTGCCGATTTGGGGATGATGATGTCGCCCTTCTTGTGGAACATGTACGCGACCGCTCCGGCAGAAGCCATGTTGCCGCCGTTCTTGCCGAAGACATGGCGGATTTCGCTGACGGTGCGGTTGCGGTTGTCGGTGTTGATGTCGAGGAGGATGGCGACGCCGCCGGGACCGTAGCCCTCGAGCGTGAATTCTTCGTAGGTGGCGCCGGGCAATTCTCCGGTGCCGCGCTGGATGGCCCGCTTGATGTTGTCGGCAGGCATGTTCTCAGCCTTGGCGGCGAGAATGGCGGTGCGCAGTCGCGGGTTGGAATCGGGATCGCCGCCGTTCTTTGCGGCAATGCTGATTTCCTTAATGAGACGGGTGAAGATCTTGCCGCGCTTGGCATCAAGCGCGCCCTTCTTATGCTTAATTGTGGCCCATTTGGAATGGCCGGACATGGTTCGACCTCGTATTTAATGAACTTGGATGGCGCAGGATTCGCCTTCAGAGGAGATCACTGGATTGCCTCGTTATGAATGCAGGCGAAGTCATATTATACCACGCCCGGCGGGACCGACGTCGCGGAGGGTTGTCCCGACGAGTTCGTACCATAATCTAAAAACAAGGCTTTTGCGGTCCCATCCTTGACTGTGGCGGCGCGGACACCTAACATGCGATGCCAAGCGGCAGTGTCCGCTTTTTCACTATGACCGGCCAGCTCATCGGGCACTATCGAGTCCTGGAGAAAATCGGTGCAGGGGGGATGGGGGAAGTCTTCCGGGCGCGCGATGAGAGGCTGGGGCGCGACGTTGCGCTGAAGCTGATCCGGCCAGCATCGAGCAACAATCCAGATCATCTGCGGCGGTTCGAACAGGAAGCCCGGGCAGCAGCTGCCCTGAATCATCCCAACATTCTTGCGATCTATGACGTCGGATTCGAGGGGTCGAATCCGTACATCGTGTCGGAGTTGCTGGAAGGAATGACGGTTCGGGCACGACTCGGACAGGGCGCGATCCCGGTGCGAGATGCCGCGGGGTACGCGCTGCAGATCGCCCAGGCGCTCACTGCTGCACATGAACGACACATTGTTCATCGCGACCTGAAGCCCGAGAACCTGTTTATCACCAACGACGGGCGGGTAAAGGTTTTGGATTTTGGCGTGGCGAAACTGCAGGCGGCGCCGGATGAGAATCGTTCGGTCGAGAGTCTGACGACCGTTACCAAGCATGGGGCTGTGGTCGGGACCGTGGCGTATATGTCGCCGGAGCAGTTGCGGGCAAAGACGGTTGATCATCGCAGCGATATTTTCAGCTTCGGCGCGATTCTCTACGAGATGATGTCGGGGCATCGCGCGTTTCATGGCGAAACCGAAGTGGACACAATGACCGCAGTCCTTCGGGAAGAACCGTCCGCCGTAAATCTCGATCAGGCGGCGATTCCGCCGGGATATCAGGATATCGTTCGACATTGCTTGGAGAAAGAACCGGAGAACCGGTTTCAGTCGGCCAAGGATCTTGTGTTTGCGTTGCAGACGCTGACGGGATCGACGGTCACCGGGATACGCGTTCCGAGACCCAGACCGGTTTCGGCGAGACTACTTCCTTGGGCCATCGCAGGTGTGCTCGCAGTGCTAGCGCTGATCCTCGGAATGGCTGCGATGCTTCGAGCGCCGGTGGCCGCTCCGAGCTACCGCCGACTCACATTCGAAGCGGGAACGGTTTATGCGGCTCGATTCGCGCCGGATGGGCAATCGATCGTTTACAGCGCTGCGTGGGACAACAAACCAAAAGAACTTTTCTCGACGGTGGGAAATTCTCTGCTGTCGCAGCGGCTGGCATTCAGCAGTGCGAACTTGCTGGCCATCTCGCGGAGCAACGAACTGGCGCTGGCTCTGGGCGGAACGAATTCCGGACAGATGGAGACGGTGGGCGGGATGCTGGCGCGGGCTCCGCTGGCGGGAGGCTCTCCGCGGGAATTGCTGTCGGATGTGAGGTGGGCGGATTGGGATTCTCAGGGAAAGCTGGCGGTCGTGCATTCTGTGGAGGGCAAGAGCCGGATCGAGTATCCGACGGGCACCGTTCTGTATCAGAGTGGGGCGTGGATCAGCAACATTCGATTCTCTCCGAAGGGCGACAGTATCGCGTTCATGGATCATCCAGCGCTGTGGGATAACCGTGGCACCGTGCGTATCGTCGATTTGGCAGGCCATGTCCGGTCATTGACGCACGAGTGGGACACCGAAGGAGGGTTGGCGTGGCGTCCGGATGGGAAGGAGATATGGTTCACAGCGGTTGATAAAGGAACGACGCTGAATTTGCTGGCGGTCGATCTGACGGGCAAGATTCGCACCGTGCTGGATCTGCCGATGGCGATGACGCTGGAGGATATCGCGCAGGATGGACGTGCGCTGATCACGCTGAGTTCGCGGCGCCTTGCGATGGGATATACGACTTTGGGAAGCCAGGAGGACGTCGACCTGTCGTGGCATGACTGGAATTCTGCGCGCGCGATTTCTCCTGACGGGCAGTTCGTGCTGTTTGAGGATTCCAGCGAAGTGGCGGGACCTGGATATGCGGTCGTTCTCCGAAAAACGGACGGCACGCTGCCCGTGCGGTTGGGAGAAGGGAGCGCGGGTGGGCTGTCTCCGGATGGAAAATGGGCAATTTCGGTTTCAACGAACAAGGCCCCGGAGGTCACACTTCTGCCGACTGGGCCTGGCCAGCCGCAGACGATCAGCATCACCGGACTCGACCACGTTCACAACGGCTGGGCCAGATTTCTGCCGAACGGGCAGCAGATCGCGTTGAACGGAACGCTGGCAAGTCAGGGACCCCGGTGCTTTATCGTGGACATTGCGACTGGAAAGGCGAGAGCCGCGACACCGGATGGAATTCTGTGCGGCGCGATCGCTCCGGACGGGCGCACGATGATCGGGGCAAGGTCAGGACAGTCGATCGAAATCTATCCGCTGGATGGCGGGGAGCCGCGTCCTTTGCCGAAGCTCGAAAGCAATTTCGTTGCTGTGCAATGGTCGAGCGATGGGAAATTTCTTTATGGGTATCACGCGGGGGAATTCCCGAGTAAGGTCTATAAATTGGAACTTGCGACGGGAAAAGAAAACGTGATTCAGACCTTGAAACCGGGCGCCCCAGCGGGAATTGTGATGGTGGCGCCGATAGTTGTAGACCGCGATGGAACGCATTTCGCGTACAGCTACAACGAGACGCTCTCGGGGCTGTATCTGGTGTCGGGATTGAAGTAACAGCAAGCCTTTGTTGCCATCTTCGCTTTCTCCAGGTTCGCACCGCGGAGGCACAACGGCACGGAAATTCCACAACCAACTTCTCTTTGGAATCTTCGCGACTCCTCGTCTGGATGTTAAGAAATCCTGCGGATCCTACTCCAGGGATCCTTCGAAATCACCGGAAACGTAGTGGAAGAAGATGGACGTCGACGTGTGTCCTTCTGGCAGAGGATCGCGGTAATGAGGCAAGCGCGTGCCGCGGTAGGCCAAGCCGTCGCCGATAGCCTGATAGACGGTCACAGTTCCTCTCGGGGTGTCGAGCCGAATGGGCCACGGCGTTGCCAACGCGGGCTCGGGCGAAAAATCGAGGCAGAGGGTGATGCTGAATTCGCATTGTTCACGATCGGTGTGCTTCTTGAGTTCGGCTCCGCTGAGATACGAGGCGAGATAGACGTACGAAGGCTTAAGTGGCTCTCCGGCGACGGCGCTGAGAGCGGCCGCGATCTGATGATGGAAGAACCGCGCCACAGGTTCGTTGTACGCGACATAGCGGCGCGGACTTTGGGCGTCACCGAGATTAATGGCTCCAGTCCGGATCAGATGGCGATAGTAGCGGCGCAGAGCCGCCAGGTGGAAGGGATGGATGAGATCTCGCAGGGGTGCATACCCGCGCTCGCGAAACATCGCGGACGATTTGTCGATTCCATGGTTCAGGATCGGAGCGGGCGCGGATTCTGGGATGAGGATTCCTGCGGCTCGAAATAACTCGCGGGCTTCGGTGGGAAACGTTGCGGGTAGCGGATCGTTCGGACGCAAGCTTTGCAGAAGGCTTGCGAACCGGTGCCCGAGCCAGAATGGCAGCAGCAACCCCGTCGGGTACGAACTGACCCAGGCGATCGTCCCTTGAAGAGCAAAACCAGCCAACAATTCGGCGGAGTGCGCCAGTTCTTCAGGAAGTTGCTCGCCAAACGTGACGATGCAATCTGGATTCAGGATCAGATTTTGCGAATTCTGAGAGCGACGATGTAGCGCTTCCTGCGCGGGCCGCGGAATTAGATGCACCGGTAGTTCATCGAGCAGGCAATAGAAACGGTCGGGAGGGAATGCCGCGGCTTCGGCCTGCCGGGACACTCCTCCCATAAGAGCGGCCATCCATTCGAGCCACGCCGAATTGTTTATCGACGAAGCCATCCGTTAAGCGTAAAGCGGCTGTCGGCGAAGAGCTGAGACTCGCACTTCACGGGAGTGATTTCGTGCATCATTTCGCAGGGGAAGAACGCGATCTGGTTCTGCTGCGGCACGATCGACTGATAGGTACCGTCGCTGACATATTGGTCGCCATCGAGCCGGGAGTCGTGGATGCGAAGTTCCCCGCCCTCGAACTGCCGCGGCTCCTGATGAAAGAAATAGACGAACGTCAGATAGCGGGAAGCCACGCGGTCGCTGCCGTTGTCGCTGTGGAAGTGGAAGAAGTCGCCGTCATTGCTGGCGGTGATCTGGGCTTCAACGCTGGAGATGTCGAATTCTTCCATGCCGAGTTTGGCCAGGACGTCTGGCAGAACAGTTTTGATGCGGTTGAGAATGATCTGCTCGTGCTGGCCGAGGTCCATCAGGACTCGGGAGCGGCGATGATCGTAGTTGACGATGCCACCCTCGGCCACGGGCGAGACGACCTCGCTGGCCTGGAAATCGACTTCGCGTTCGAGGGTGAAGCGCGTGAGCTCTTCTAATTCCTGGGGAGCAAGGAATTCTTCGAGAATGACGCAGCGGGCTGGCAGAGATTCTGGACGTTCGACCACGGCAGCGGCGGTCGCTGTGACCAGCTTACGCTCTACGCTGCTGCCCGGCGATTGCGGTCCAGCGGGTACGGCTGGCGTTCGCAAGGGAGTTCCGGGCGACTCCGGACCGGCCGGAACTTTCGGGCTCCTCAATGGAGTCCCGGGAGATTGCGGACCGGCCGGAACTGCTGGCGTGCGGAGAGGGGTGCCGGGAGATTGAGGGCCAGCGGGAACGGCTGGCGTACGGAGCGGAGTTCCAGGCGATTGCGGACCAGCGGGCGGGATCTTCGGGGTGCTCGTAGTTCCCGGCGACTGGGGACCTGCAGGGGGAATCGTCGGAGTTTTGCGTTCAGGACGATGAGGTTCTTTCTTCGGATTGGGGCTGGACGGAGTCTGGGGACCGCGTCGAGCCGCGAGGGTCTCTGTCGTGCGCGAATATTCAAATTCCGCTTGCAGGCTGGATCCGTTCTCGAGAATCCGCTCGACAATTCTGGCGCCGAGAATGGAGAAGGCGCGTTGCGCGACGGTTTCACCGACGGCAGAGGCAATCACCGCGCGTACTGCTGCGTGCGTATGATGATCCTCTTGGCTGGCGGTCTTGGCGTGTTGTAGCAGGTTGGCGAGCAGGGCGCGTTCCTGCACGCTAAGAATCCGGTCGTCCTGCATTAAAGTTTCGGAAAAGGAATCAAGAATTTGCTTCGGGGTCATCGAAGACACGCCTCCCCGCGTGTGTTTTCGAAAGGACACAAGGTTGGGTTACCGCACTTTCATTACAGGGGAAGAAAAAAAACGATATAACGAAAAGCTGTGGAACTCCAAGAAAATTTTGCAGTGGCCGTGGGGAATCGCTCTAGCGCGCGACGAGAGCACCGACCATGGATTGGAATATCTTCACTCCGTCGGTGCAGCCGAGTTCGGGTTCAGCCGAACGCTCAGGGTGAGGCATCATGCCCAAAACGTTGCCCCCCGGGCTGCACATGCCTGCGATGTTATCGAGAGATCCATTTGGATTCGCCGAAGCGGCAACGTCACCCGAAGGCGTGCAGTAGCGGAATACGATGCGGTTGTCACGCTTGAGTTCCTCAAGGGCTGTGGGATCGCAGAAGTAGTTCCCTTCCATGTGACCAATGGGGATCGTAAGCACTTCCCCCCGCGTGCAGGTGTTGGTGAAAGGAGTGTCGGCATTTTCGACGCGCACCTGAACCGGCTTGCAGACATACTTGAGGCCGACATTGCGCATGAGAGCGCCGGGCAACAGGCCCGATTCACACAAAATCTGGAAACCGTTGCAGATGCCGAGCACGAGTCCGCCTCCGGCGGCGAATTTGCGAACGGACTCCATCACGGGTGAGAACTTGGCGATCGCGCCGGTGCGGAGATAATCGCCGTAGGCGAACCCTCCGGGAACGATGATGGCGTCGCAATTTTCCAGGTCGTGCGATTCATGCCAGAGGAACGTGACCGGCTGTTTGGCCACGTGCTGGATGGTCCAGAAGGCATCGTGATCGCAGTTGGAACCGGGAAAGATGATGACGCCGAATTTCATGGATGTCCTCAGTTTGCGGGGGTCAAATTCAGTCTAGCACGCGCCGCAAACAACGCCTGCTTAGAAATCGCCCTTCTCGAGCATGGCCGCGGTGACCAACTTCTTTTCGATGTGGCGCTGCAGGATCTGGATGAGAAATTTTCGCAGGTCGGCGCCCTGAGACTTTGGCCAGGTCATCTCCGCGAAGACGTCGACTGGGGCGCGGAACATCTGCGCGGCGAGAGCGCGCGATTCGCCGGAAATTTCGGAGGACGCGAGGCGCTTGTCGTCGGCGCACATCAGGCCATCGGCGAGGGCGTGGAAATAAGCGCGACTGCCGTTGAGATTGCGACCGCACACAACGCACTCGGTGAGTTCGGGCAGGAAACCGACCAGGCGGGTCAGCCAAAGATCGAAATAGGTGATGGGCATCCAGATGTCAGGGCCGGTCAGCTGGTGCAGGACCGACAGCGTGAGGCGGAAAATTGCGTCGTTGGCTTCGTGATCGGGCAACAATTCGTCCAGGAGTTCGGCAATGTGGCCGAGGGCGACAGCGCGGGAATAGCTAACCTCCGATGACATCGGAGACTCGAGAACTTCGCAGGAATCGAGGCGGGCAAGTTCCTGACGCTCGCGCACATCGTAGAAGGCGCGAACGTAGGTCAGCGGTTCGAGAGCGCCTCCGAAGCGGCGCTTGGACTTCTTGGCGGAGCGGGCGACGCCGCGAACTTTGCCTTCGACGCGGGTGAAGAACGTGACCAGAAGATCCGCCTCGCGCAGCGGATAGCTGCGCAGCACAATCGCTTCTGATTCCCGCAGGGCCATGTTGAGGATGATTTTAGCCGGATTTCTCAAAACGAAGGCACAGAGCCACGGAGATTGCAAAGAAAAAAAAGTTTGCGATCTTGCCAGCTCGGCCTACCCGGGAACGAGTGCCCTTCCGATATACTTCAAAGATCGTGAACAGAATCTTTGCCCCCCTCCTCTTAGCTTGCATTCTCGCCATACCTGGCTTTGCCGATGAAACGTCGTTCCAGCGCATCCACGTACCCGACTCCAAGGGAAGGCCGGTCAAGGCCGTGCTGACCTTCAGCGATGAAAACAAAGCGGTGGAAATACATCCGGTGAAGGGCCCGAGCGTGGAGATTCCTTTTCAGAATATCGACAAGTTCGTTTACGAGTACACGAAACGGCATCGCGTAAATGAAGGCACGATCATCACGGCACCGATCGGAGTCGGCGCGGCAGCAATGATGACCAAGGAACGGAATCACTGGCTCGAGATCGACTACCGGAAGGAAAGTGTTCCGATGACGTACGTGATCCACATGGATAAGCACAACTACCTGCGTGTTCTGGATGCAGTCAAGAAGCACACGGGTATGGATGCGGAGGTCATCGGCAACGCCGACAAGCGGAAAAGATAAGAATAGTCAGAAGACAAAAAGGCGCGTGCCGACACGAGGGCTCGCGCCTTCGTTTTCAATCGACGAGCAGGAAACGAAGATTGGCAAGCGGAAACAGGAAGCCGAGAGACGGCGCCGCCTGGAGCCTATCGCCCGTAATATTTTGCGTTGCGCTCGGTGAACGCGTTCCACTTTTCCGGCAGATCGTCGAGAGCGAAGATAGCCGAAACGGGGCAAACCGGGACGCAGGCGCCGCAGTCAATACACTCCACGGGATCGATGTAGAGCAACTCTTCGGTTGCGTGGGCAGGCTCATCTTTCTTGGGATGAATGCAATCGACCGGACACGCATCCACACATGCCGTGTCCTTGGTGCCGATGCAAGGCTCAGCAATCACATAGGCCATATAGGGTCAGTCTCCTGAGGTCGTTACTTTTATATTACTACCACGGCGAATTACCCGGGCAATTCCACAGAACGGCACATTCTAGCAAGAATGAGCGCATGGGTATAGGGCGCAGAATCGAATGGAGTTGCTTTCACAATGGGTGGCTTTGGGGTGAAGGCGAGCGGTCAATACTAAAGTAATCTGGTTGAGGTCTCCTAAGAATGAGCTAATGACGCAAGTAGTGCGGTGGCTTTTCCGTCGAAGGGCGGGGCCTTGATGAACAAGCTGAATATTGTCGTCTCTCTCATAACGGACGATAACGATTATCAACTCGAGCAGGCCGCCTCTGCACAGGCGGCCGCGATGAAACTTGGCGCCAGTGTGGAAATCGTGTATGCCGCCAACGACGCCGTGCATCAGACCCAGCAGATCCTGAAATTTATTCAGGAGCCAACCAAGCGCCCGGATGCCATTATGGTCGAGCCAGTTGGAACCGGCATGCCGCAGATCGCGCGCGCCGCGGTTAACGCCGGCATCGCGTGGGTCGTCGTCAATACCAATGTCGACTACGTTCAAGAACTCAGGAAACACGCGCTGGTTCCCGTGTATACGGTTGTCTCGGACCATGAAGCGATTGGCAAAATCCAGGGGCAGCAGATTGGCGCGATTCTTGGCGACAAAGGATGCGTCCTTTACATCGAGGGGCCCTCGGTGCGCGACGTGTCGAAGAGCCGGACGAAAGGGATGATGCAGACCAAACCGCCCGGCATCGAGATCAAGACTCTTCGGGGCGATTGGACGCAGAACAGCGCCTATCACGCGATTAAATCCTGGCTATCGCTGAGCACATCGCGGCAATTGCACGTCAGCATGATCGCCGCCCAAAACGATGACATGGCGCTTGGAGCGCGGCGCGCATTCGAAGAACTGGGGGATATGCGGGAGCGTGATTCCTGGCTGCGGCTGCCGTTTATCGGATGCGATGGCGTTCCGCGATCTGGGCAGGAATGGGTGAAGCAGAAGCGGTTGGCAGCGACGGTGGTTGCTCCTCCGATCGCGGGCGAAGCGATAAATCTGCTGGCAAATGCATTGCGGGCGGGTTCACAACCGCCGGAGCGCACATTAATGGCTCCAAGCTCGTTTCCGGCAGTGAAGGATCTGGAGAAGGCGCGTGCAGCAGCCGCGCAGTAGATCGATCTCAGAGGAGATCCAGGCAAAGAAAAACGGCTGGCAGCTTGATCGCTGTCAGCCGTTTTTCACACCCCAAACCCAAGGCCGCAAAGTTAGTTCAGGCTGCGAAGATTAGCGACGGCCGCCACCATGGCCACCACCTCCGTGGAACCCGCCTCCGCCATGAAAGCCACCGCCACCCCCGCCGTGGAAACCACCTCCACCATGGAAACCGCCGCCGCCGTGAAACCCGCCGCCGCCGTGAAACCCGCCGCCACCGTGAAACCCGCCTGCTGCACCGTGGAATCCGCCGCCATGAAATGCGTTGCCATGGAATCCACCGCCGGCGTAGCCGCGCCCGTAACCACGGCCATAACCGTTGGCATAACCTCGACCGTAAGCGCGGCCCATGTACCCATGTCCGTACCCGCGCCCGTAGCCATCGTGGCCATACCAGCCACGTCCGTATCCATCATGACCGTGCCAGCCGCGTCCGTACCCGTCGTGGCCGTACCAGCCGTGTCCGTAGTAGCCGCCGTTCCAAAACCCCTCCGGATGACCCCAGTGGTACCAGGGTCCGGCGCCGATGAAGGCACCATCTACAAACCAGTCGGGACCGTAAAATCCGTAAGGAGCGCACGCGTATGGGTAGTAGTTGTAATAGCCATACGGGCAAACAGGCGGTCCGTCGTCATAATCGTAATCCGGTCCAACGCCAATGCCGATTCCAAATCCGACCTGCGCCTGCGAATACGCGAGCGGAACCATCAGAACTGCCAGCAACGCAACGTACTTCACGTAACGCATAGAGCCCCCTGACTTGGTCTCGCCCGACCTTGCGGCGATTCCAGAACTGCCTCGGACCTCGTGGTTGGTTTCGTCTTTCACCGTCCACCTCGTCACTACTTATTTGAACATCAACGAAGGGAAAAAGTTGCCACGATCAGAGTGGTTGATTTCAGCCATCCCGCCCAACATCAACCACTTAGCGACATCAAAGCAGGGAGAAGTTAAGGCGTGTAAATCCAGGCTTGTGCGGATTTCTTGAGACGCCACCAGCATGCAAGCCGCTAGGTAATTCACCTGCAACTCAGCCCCCGTAGTGCGTTCAACCTCAAGAAGGGATTCCGAGAACGCATCATGAAGAACCGGCTGGAAAATCGGCAAAAGCTCACCGCAGCATGCATATTGATCGCAGCTGCGATGTTTCTTACAGCGCGGTGGATGTGCGAAGCAGGATGGCCTTGGTCTTCAAATGCCCGAACTGCCAACGCTCAAGCCGTTGCGTTTCCGCCAGACGCGAACTCGCGTGCTCACCTGATGGATCCACGACTACGCCTGACTGAATTGGAGCTTGCTGAAGATGCGGTATACGAAGCCGGCGGCAGAAACATCTTTCATGACGCCATCGAGGAAGGAGTACAGAGACTCAACTCTCGCTCGCCGGTAGGGTCAAAGGCGCCCGTTCCGCTTCAGCCCGCAATGCCAGAATTTCCTCTGTCATTCTTTGGCATTGCTAAAGTCTTGGATTCAACCAAGAAAGTTTGCCTACTGGGGGATGGCGAGATTTTTATCGGCGGCGAAGGGGAGATCGTCGACCGCCGCTACAGGATCCTGCGAATCGGGTCGAGTTCGGTCGACGTCGAGGATCTGCTGGAAAACACCCACCACACTCTCGCCATGCAGCAGTAGGAATCGCGCAATCTCAAACGGCAACGACTTCCCTTTTCTCGCTGGGCTCGTATGCGACGATGTATCCCGCGACGGCGCTCGCTGCGACCGTGTACGGCGAAGCGAGATACATCTGACCGGGACCGCTGCGGCCGGGGAAGTTGCGGTTCTGGGCGCTGATGACGACCTGGTCGGGGCGAGTTGAGACTCCGGGACCGGCGTTGATGCAGGCTCCGCAGCTCGGTTCGATCACCTGCGCTCCGGCTTTGCGGAAGATGTCGAGATATCCGCGGCGAACGCAGTAGTCGCGAGTCTCCTGCGATCCGAACTGGATGAAGAATTTCACCGAGTCGGCGACGTGCTTGCCCTGCTTGAGGGCGCCGTCGAGGACGGCGGCGTACATGTCCATGTCTTCGTTCTTGCCGGCTGTGCACGTGCCTCCGTAGGCGATTTCAACCGGCACTGGAGTGTTGAGTTCGCGAACAAACTTGCCGTTGCCGGGATCGCCTGGGGTGGCGACCATTGGAGTAATGTCGGCAGCGTCGAGTTCGATGACGTGCGCGTACTGCGCTCCGGGATCGCTGTAGAGGCCTTCGATCATGGCTTCGGCTTTGCTGCGGTCGACGCCGCGGCGCTCGGCCAGGAAATCGACGGCCTTGCGATCGGGCGCGACGATGCCGGTGAATCCTCCAATTTCGGCGGCCATGTTGGTCATGGTCGCGCGCTCGTCGACGCTGAGATCTTCGATGGCTTCGCCGGAATATTCCATGACTTTGGCGAGCGCCTTGCCGCTGCGCACGTAGTCGAGGCTGAGGATCTTCAAGATGAAGTCTTTCGCGGTGACGTTGGGATGTTTCTTGCCCCGGACGACGATCTTCACCGACTCGGGCACACGCACGCGGACATCTTTGGTGATCCAGGAATTGAAGACGTCGGTGGTGCCGATGCCGAAGGCGACGCATCCGATGGCTCCCACGTGCGGCGTGTGCGAATCGGAGCCGATGTTGAGCTGGCCGGGCAGCGCGTAGCTTTCGAGAACGATCGAGTGGCAGATGCCTTCGGAGCCTTTGCGATCGGTGAGTTCTCCGTGAAGGCGAATTCCCTGCTTTTTGGCGAAATCCTGTTGCTTCAGCTTGAGCTGCGTCGCGAGATCGAGCAGCCCGAGCTTCTTCTTTTCTTCGGAGATCACTTCGTCGAGAAAGGTCAGATGGTCGCGGAAGAAGAGAATCGTCGAGGGATCGTTGACTTTGGCATCTTTGCCGACGTAGTGCTCGAAGAAGATCGCAGCCATCGGCGTGACGTATTCGTGGCTGAAGCGCAGATCGGCGCGGGCGAATCCCGTATCGCCAGGTTTGACCGAGGGCACTCCGACCTCGCCTTTTTCGTTGAGCATGTGGCGGGCGAAGATCTTTTCGGCGACGGTCATGGGGCGCGGGTGATACGTCCGGGTCTGGCCCACCATCTGCAGGTTCAGATCGCTCTTGATCGGCGGCAGGAACACCTTCCCCTGCATGCGAGCGACGTTGAATGGGAACAGGCCGCCGTACTCGATGACCTGGCGAGTGATGTCGTCCTCGCCGGCAGTGAATTCGCTGAGAGGAATCTCTTCGCCGCTGCGGATCCGGTCGATCAAAGAAAAATTCGTCGAAGTGAGCAGGCCCAGGTTCTGGCAATTCTGCTTGTAGATGCGCTCGATGTTTTCGGCGATGACGACGCGAATGCCGGCGCACATTTCGGCGTAAGGAGACTGCTCGCGGCTCGATCCTTTGCCGCGGCGCTTGCCGCTGATGGCGCAGACGAATCCTCCACGCTTGACGTCGCCGCGGCCGATGGGCGTGACTCCGCCGCACTTCAGGCCGAGGTAAGGGATCTCGCCGAGGGTCTCATCGAAATAGAAGCAGTAATGCGCGGGCGTGATTTCGTCGGTGGAGATGTCGTCGCGGAGCTTGGGATTGTTGGCGGGATTCTTCGTGTCCCAGGGCAGGTCCTCGCCTGCGAGCTGCTTTTTGATGAGCTCAGGATCTTCGGTGAGAAAAAGAATGCGTCCGTGCAGCCGGACCTTGTCCGGGCGCTTTTCGATCTTGCGTTCCAGGAGTGAATTAATCACGGTAGACCTGAGGTTAAGATGAAATCGGCCGCCAGAGCGGATCGGCGGTCCCCACAAAAATATTGTACGCCGGAACCCGGCGAAGCTTCGGGGTTCGGCGTGCGCTCTAGCTGGTTTTGTACGCTCTCGGATCCGGGAGCGGGTCTAGGCCGCGTCCGGCGAAGATATCTTGAAATTGCTGGATCAGGGCGTCGTGAACGACGCCGTTGGAGGCCAGCGTTTCGCGGCTGTCGATGCGGAATGCCGAGCCGTTGAAGCGCGTGGCCCTGCCTCCTGCCTCTTCCACGATCAGCACGCCTGCGGCAGTATCCCACGGATTGAGATTGAATTCCCAGAATCCGTCGAAGCGTCCACAGGCGACGTTGCATAGATCGAGCGCCGCCGAGCCGGCGCGGCGCACACCATGGGTCTGCAACGTGATCTGGTGATAAAAGAAAATATTTGGATTCTTGTGACGCTTGTGGCTGGGGAATCCGGTGGCGACCAGGCATTCCTTGAGCTGCGTGGCTTTGGAGACGTGAATCGGGCTGCCGTTCAGGTGCGCGCCCTTCCCTTTTTCGGCTGAGAAAAGCTCGTCGCGGGTGGGATCGTAGACTACGCCGGCTACTCGCGTGACCTCGGAGCCCGCA
>Ga0070735_10000319_pt1 | contig 56193 bp, 36 predicted proteins | sample Coa_R1_FD_66443 | JGI IMG/M metagenome (GOLD analysis project Ga0070735, IMG submission 66443) | Surface soil microbial communities from Centralia Pennsylvania, which are recovering from an underground coalmine fire - Coalmine... | ecosystem: Environmental > Terrestrial > Soil > Unclassified ... | reverse complement strand
GCGGGCGTTGGCCCGGCAGGCGGCCAGCCGCGCCGGAGTGAGCTGGGGAGAGCGGCATAAACGGGGTTTAAGAGGTCGATGGCCCTTGGGAGTGTCCATAGCGGCTTCAGCATAACAGAGGGGAAAGATCGGATGGAGACGAATGAGACCTTTGAGACACTTTTCCCACGTATCCTTCCTTCACGCCCAGAGGGGAATTTCGCCGACTCTCCGAGGAGGAGGTCGCGCGGAGTGCCGGGTTTGCAGTCCGCGTTTTTGGGGTGGCGGCTGGTTGCGAAAATCGCAGACCGTAGAGGCGGCGGTTTGCACCGCCCATGGCTTTGGAAATACAATTCTGACGAGATTTCTCCTTCGCAGGCTTGGGATCACCTGCGGTTCCGTGGGATGACCAGCAGCGAACGTTGCGTCATTTTAAAGCCCTCCGATATAATGAAAAACGAGTCAGAACGCCGGCCTGCCGCTCCGCGCTGAAAGCTCACTATGTTCCAACGTCTTTCCCCGCTGAAACCCTATCTGGCGCGCTACAAAGGGCGGTACGTCGCCGGATTCACGGCCCTCCTCATCACACAGATCGTCGGCATCACGATCCCGCTGATCATCAAAGCGGGCATTGATGGCATGCGCCGTCACGTGAGCGGCAGCGAACTGCTCTTTTTTGCCGGTCTGATTCTGGGTGCAGCGCTCATCAAAGCGATCTTTCAATTCTGGATGCGCTGGATCTTAATCGGCATTTCTCGCGACATCGAATACGACCTGCGCAACGATCTTTTTGCTCACCTCATGCGCCTTTCCCAGCGCTACTACAATGAAACGCGCACCGGCGAGCTGATGTCCAAGTTAACCAACGACTTGAGCGCCGTCCGCAACCTGGTGGGCCCGGGCATCATGTATTCCGCGACCACGCTGGTGACAGGCGTCGCCTGCCTTACGCTGATGTTTCACCTGGATTGGGAACTCACGCTGATCGCCCTCATCCCCATGCCGCTGGTTTCGATTGCCGTCAAGTATTTTGGCCAGCAAATCCACGAGCGGTTCGAAAAGATTCAAGCCATGTATTCGGACCTCACCGAGCGCGTGCGGGAAAATCTCTCCGGGGTCCGTGTGGTGCGTGCCTTCTGCCAGGAAGAGGCTGAGATGGCGCTCTTCGACCGCATGAACCGCGAATATGTGGAAAAGAACAAGCGCCTCATCTGGATCACCAGTTTTCTGTGGCCGGCTCTTTCCATGCTGTTCGGCCTTTCTTTTTTGCTTGTCCTGATCTTTGGCGGATGGCACGTGCTTTCGGGGCGGATCACCCTGGGCACGTTCATGGCGCTCAACGTGTATCTGATGTACCTGATCTGGCCGATGATTGCGCTGGGGTATGTCACGAATCTGGTGCAGCGGGGCCTGGCTTCGCAAGGGCGGTTGTGGACCATTTTCGCGGCTCAGCCGGATATCGATGATCGCGAAGTTCCCCCCCATCCGCTCACGGAGCTTCGCGGGGAGATCGAATTCCGCAATCTGACGTTCTCTTACAATGGCGTGCCAGTGCTGAGAAACATCAATCTGCATATTCCTGCCGGGAAATCCGTCGCTATCGTGGGAGCTACGGGTTCAGGAAAAACCACATTGGTGAATCTGATTCCGCGCCTCTACGATGCGCCCCCGGGCACCGTGCTGATTGATGGAACGCCCATCCGCCAGATTCCGCTCCAGGTGCTTCGCCGGAACATTGGCTTTGTCCCCCAGGAAACATTTCTGTTCAGTGACACCATCCGTGAAAATATCAAATTCGGCCTTCCGGAAGCCTCTCAGTCGGAGGTGGAGCAGGCGGCTGAAGTTTCCAACGTTCTGCCTGAGATTCTCGGATTTCCCAAAGGTTTTGACACACTGGTGGGCGAGCGGGGGTTGACGCTTTCCGGCGGCCAGAAGCAGCGGGCAGCCATCTCACGGGCTGTGATTCGCAATCCGCGTATTCTCATCCTCGATGATGCGCTTTCGAGCGTGGATACGGGCACGGAGGAAAAGATCCTCCATCAACTCACGCGCATCATGCAGGGACGAACGACGCTGATGATCTCCCATCGCGTATCGACCATTCAGAATGCGGATGAAATCATCGTGCTGCACGACGGCGAAATCGTGGAACGCGGCACGCACGAGGAGTTGCTGGCGTTGGGCGGGTTTTACACCGAGCTCTATAACCGTCAGTTGATCGAAGAGGAACTGGAAAAGGAAGCGTGAAGCGAAGTCATGCCTGAAGCTTTCCACGAAGAGGAAATTCTCGGCAAAGCCTATGACTCGCGGCTGATGCGGCGATTGCTTCATTATCTGCGCCCGTATCGTGGCGTCGTGGCGCTGGCTTTTATCGCGATCTTTTTCTATGGGATTTTACAGGCAGTCCCGCCCTATCTTTTGAAGCTGGAAGTCGACCGGTATCTGGACCCGGCAGGCCGCCGCCAAATACCTCATTTCCTGCTGCGTATCCTGAGCCCCAATCCCCTGACGGGCATTCTCGAAATTGCGTTTCTGTTGCTTCTACCCTGCATCTTGCTGGCCTTCGCCCTGGAGTTCGGCCAGTCCTTCGCGATGCAACTGGTGGGACAGAAAGTGATGTACGATCTGCGCAACCAGATTTTTGCTCATCTCCAGCGGCTTCAAATCAGCTATTACGATCGCAATCCGGTGGGGCGCATGGTGACGCGGGTCACCACGGATGTGGACGTGCTCAACGACATGTTTTCTTCCGGGGTGGTCGCCATCTTCGGGGATTTCTTTACGCTGCTCAGCATTCTGGCGGTAATGCTCAAGGTGAACTGGAAGCTGGCATTGCTCACCTTTTCAGTTCTGCCGTTCATTGTGCTCACGACCATGGCCTTCCGCAAAGCCGTGCGTGAGTCATATCGCCGTATTCGCATCGCCATTGCCCGCATTAACGCCTACCTGCAGGAGCACATCACGGGCATGGCCACCTTGCAGCTTTTTAATCGCGAGCAGCGCAGCTATGAGGAATTTGAGGAAATCAACCGCGCCCACATGAAGGCTTATAAGGATTCCATTCTGGCTTACGGGCTGTTTTACCCCACAGTGGAATTCCTGGGCGTTCTGGCGGTAGCTATCATTATCTATCGCGGCGGCGTGATGAGCTTGCATGGAGCGGTCACGCTGGGCACGGCCATGGCATTCATTCAATATTCGCAGCGCTTCTTCCGCCCGATTCAGGATTTAAGCGACAAGTACAACATCCTTCAGGCGGCGATGGCGAGCTCCGAGCGTATTTTCAAGCTGCTCGATACCCCCGTGACCATCACCGACCCGGAAGATCCGGTGGAACTCCCTGATGTTCAGGGGCACGTGGAATTCCGTCATGTGAATTTTGCCTATCAGGATCATCACCTGGTAACGGAAAATGTCTCGCTCGTGATCGAGCCAGGTGAGACCGTTGCAGTGGTGGGGCACACGGGCGCAGGCAAAACCACGCTCACCAACCTGCTGCTGCGCTTTTACGACGTCCTGGACGGCGAGATTCTGCTGGAAGGTATTGACATCCGGCAATTGCGGTTGCATGACCTGCGCTCCAATTTCGGTATGGTCTTGCAGGATCCCTTCCTCTTCTCCGGAACCATTGCCAGCAATATCCGCATGGGCACACCATGGATCACCGATGAACAGGTGCGCCGGGCGGCGCAGCAGGTGAATATCCTGGATTTTATCGAGAGTCTTCCCGAAGGTTTTAATGAGCCGGTCAAGGAACGGGGCGTGACGCTTTCAACAGGGCAGAAGCAGCTTCTTTCCTTCGCCCGTGCCCTGGCGCATGACCCCAAGATTCTGATTCTGGACGAGGCCACTTCGAGCGTCGATCCTGAAACCGAAGCCCTGATCCGCGAAGCTTTACGCAGCCTGCTTCGGGGGCGAACTTCGCTTGTGATCGCTCATCGTCTCTCCACCATTCAGAACGCGAATAAGATTGTCGTGATGCACAAAGGCCGCGTGCGGGAAGTCGGCACTCACCGCGAACTGATCGAAAAGCGGGGCATCTACTATAAGCTCTATCAGCTTCAGTACAAGGACCAGGAGTTGCCGGCCGTGCGGAGCGAGAGTTAGCGGGAGAGCGCGCTTGTGACGCTGATGATGGTGGCCGGAGAGCGGTCAGGTGACATGTATGGCGGGCGACTCGCTGCCGCCTTAAGATCCCGCAAGGGTCAGCTCGGTCTCTTTGGCTGTGGGGGCGAGGCGATGCGGCGCGCGGGAGTTGAGACCGTTGTCGATCTCGCCGAGTTTGCGATGGTGGGCATCACGGAGGTTCTCTCCGGCTTACCGCGCGCTTACCGGGCATTCCATCTTCTGATGAGCGAGGCCAGCCGCCGCCAACCGCGGCTGGCTATTCTGATTGATTCCCCCTCGCTGAATATGCGCCTTGCCAAGAAGCTGAAGCGGCTGGGCGTACCGGTGTTGTATTTCGTCAGCCCGCAGATCTGGGCCTGGAAAAAATGGCGGCTTCAGCAACTCGTCTCGCGGGTTGATCGCATGGCGTGTATCTTTGATTTTGAGAAGGAAATTTATCGCCAGGTTGGCATTCCGGCGGAATATGTCGGCCATCCGCTGGTGGAGACGGTCGCCCCGTCACTTTCACGCGAGGCGTTTTTCGCTCAGGTCAATCTCGATTCAGCTCTTCAGACGGTTGCTTTGCTGCCCGGAAGCCGCGAGATTGAAATCCAATACATTCTCCCCACCATTCTCGAGGCCGTCGAAAAGCTTTCCGAGCGAAGAAATCTGCAATGGGTGCTGGCCGTGGCGCCCACGCTCGATGCGCGCGGAATTGAAGCGCGCTTGCGTCAGTCTCCGGTCGCAGCCCGGCGCGTGCGCGTGGCGCCTCATGCCGCGTATGAGGCGCTGGCTTATTCTGATGTTGCCGTCGTCGCCAGCGGCACTGCCACCATCGAGGCGGCGCTTCTTGAGCGGCCCATGGTGGTGGTCTATCGCGTCTCACGGGTGACGGCATTCTTCGCGCGGCGCATGGTGGACGTCCCGTTTTTCAGCATGGTCAATATTCTGGCGGAAAAAGCTGTGGTTCCGGAACTGATTCAGCAGGATTTTACGCCTGAACGCCTGGCAACTGAGGTGGCAAGACTTCTGGATAGCCCGGAGACGCGATCCGAAATGCTCAAGGAACTCCAAGCGGTCAAGTCGCGTCTGGGCGGGGGCGGAGCGATTGAGCGGGTGGCGGATGCGGCTGTCAGGATGATGTGCGAAGAGGCAGGAGGCCGGGGTGAGGGGACGCACAAAAAAGTGGTGTGAACGTTATTGTAATTGCGGATGGCGGCACTCAGGGCGTTCTTGAGGCAGCAATTTCAGATGGCGGATGCAACTGCTTTCGCCCATAATTAATCCAATGATCAGGAACTGTTTGGGCGCGTAAAGCAATGGCATAGGCAGTGCAGCAAGTCTTTTTAGCATCATGCCCGATTCAGAAAAAATGGATAGAATCCAAGCAAGTCGATTTCGTGGGTTCAAGAGCAGGCGGGCACAGGTCTTTTCAATCCTGTCCCTTGTTCTGATTTTTGTGGCCCCGTGGTGTGACGCTCAGGAATCTCAGCCCCAGTTTCGAGTTACAAATTACACGATTGACGCTACTCTCTTCCCATCGACGCATATGCTGGCGGCAAAGGCTCGAATTGAGCTTTTGCCGCAGGCCGATCTGACCTCGCTCAGTTTTCGATTGGACAGCGCCCTGCGTGTGAAGAGCGTGGTCGGCCCCACGGGCCAGCCTGCGCAGTTTGAGCAACAAGGGCTGATCCTGACGCTATCCCTGCCCAGCCCGCTTTCTCAAGGGAAACCAGCCGCTTTGACCGTGGAATATTCCGGGGCGCTGGCTTCAGCGGATGGAAGCCCGGTGGAAGGGCTGAAGCTGGCCTACGTGGGTCCCGAAGGTTCATATCTTCTTTATCCTGCCTGCTGGTTTCCGGTGAACGGCGCCGGCCTGGACCGCTTTTCCGCGTCAATGCATATTACCGTGCCGCAGGGAGAGACGGTGATTGCTTCCGGTGAATCCTCAGGCCCTGTCAATGCAACCGATGGCGTCACTTATGCCTTTCATTACGATCAAAATTCTTTTCCAGGCACGGTCATTGCCGGTCAATACCTCACGCAACCGGCTTCGGCGGCTGGGGTGAATATTACGCTCTATTTGAAACAAAGTGAGATGAAGTATGCGTCCTCATACGGCGCCGCCGCCGAAAAAATTCTGGCATTCTATGCCAGCAGATTTGGCACGCTGCCGACCCGCCAACTGGCGCTGGTGGAAATCGGTGACGACACCGTGGGCGGATACTCCGCGCCCGGCCTGGTGGCGCTGGCTGCACGCGGCTTCTCGGACCCGGTCAATTACGACTTGCTGGCTCACGAGATGGCGCACCAGTGGTGGCGCTGTCTGGTAAGCCCCGCAACGCCGAACGATGCCTTTCTGGATGAAGGTCTGGCAACGTATTCTGCCGCTCTCTTCATTCAGGATGCCGAGGGGGAAACGGCTTTTGAAGATCGCATGCACTCGATTGCAATCGATGCTTTGACTCACGAGAACGTGGCTCCGATTGCGCAAGCCGGTCAGTTGCATCCTTTCAGTCCGGAATACCAATCGATAGTTTTTGACAAGGGAGCCATGGTGTTTCATATGCTCCGCTGGGTGATTGGCGACTCCGCCTTTTTTGCCACGCTCCAGGCGGCCGCTCGTGATTACGCCTGGAAATCCATGAGCACAGCCGAGTTTCAGAAACTCGCGGAACAAAACGGGAAACAGCAACTCACTTATTTCTTTGCACAGTGGGTTGATTCCACCGGAGTCCCGCAGTTCAAGCGCCAGTGGGCCATTTACCGGACGCAGCATGGCTATCAGGTGGTAGGCAAGATCCAGCAGGATCTGGATATTTTCCGGATGCCGATTGAGATTCGCGTTTATGTTCGCGGCCGCAAGCCCGTGAATGAGCGGATCGAAATGGTCGGCACGACAGCCGACTTCACGGTCGATACCCCCGCACGCCCGCTGCAGGTGGTCATCGATCCGGCCAGCGATATTCTGAAGTACACGCCGGAAACCAAAGTTCAGGTGGAAATGGCCCGCGGCGATCAGCTTGCGCAGGCTACGGAATACTTCGCCGCGATCAATCAATATCGTCAGGTGCTTCAGGATAATCCCAATAATTCACTGGCTCATTTCCGCATCGGCGATATTCTCTTCAAGCTTCATAACTACAATGCCGCGCTCGAAGAGTTTCAGGACGCGCTGAACGGCGATTTGAAGCCCAAGTGGGTTGAGGTGTGGAGCTATTTAAAGATCGGCGAAATCTTCGATGTGACCGGCCAGCGTGACCGCGCCCTGAACGAATACGAACGCGCTCTGCACACGAACGACAACACCCAGGGCGCGCTTGACCTCGCCAACCGCTACATCCAAAAACCCTACACAGAAAAGACGAATCAGATCGGCGCCTGATGCCCAGGCATAGCGGGAGCCAACCCCAGGGGCGCCACTCGGCTGCATGCGTTGACGTATCCATTTGGCTCTGGAAAGCAGAAAGCGGAAGGCGGAAAGCAGAAAGCAGCAGGCTCGCTCCACCTGCTTTCCGCTCTACTCCGGTCGTGGTCCCTTGATCACCTCGATCAAATCGTCGGGCCGCAGCCACCTGGCAAAAGCGGCGCGAACCTCGCCTGCGGTGAGTTTCACATATCGTTGAGCAGCGAGTTCCGGTTCATTCAAAGGCAAGCCGAGTTGGGAGCGCGCAATCCAGCCTCCGGCAATGCTGCCAATGCTTGATTCCGAGAGTGGAATCTCGCGCAGCAGCAGGGCCTTCGCCTCGCGGAGTTCCTGCGGAGTGACGGGCGTGGTCTGCATGGCTCGAAGATCGCGTAGAATGATGGCACGCGCTTTGGAAACATTCGGAGGATCGCAACCGTAACTGATGCTGTAGACGGCCCGATTTTTCCCCGCATTCAGGTCGGTGCCTACGCTATAGACCAGTCCCGTGTTTTCGCGCAGGTCCTGATAAAGGCGGCTTGCGTAAAATCCGCCACCCAGCACGTGGTCACCCAGTTGCAGGGCATAATAGTCCGGATTAAAGCGGTTGAGACCCAGTGTTTCCGCCAGCACAACTTCATCCTGGACGCGATTCGCGTCGGGAACGGTAGTGAACGATGGTTGGTTGAGCGGTACCGGGGGCAGGTCGGTGGGAGGCTTCGGCCCGGAAGCTTTCCACGCCCCAAAATATTTCTCAATCACCTTCCTGGCTTCCTCCGGCGAGACCTTGCCGATGACCACGAGGGTGGTTAAATCCGGCCGGAATACACGTTGATAGTAGTCTTTTGTATCCTGAAGTGTCAGGGATGAAACAGTCTGCGGGGTTGCGTGGCGCAGGGTTGGATCATTCTTCGGGAAGAGCGCCGCATGGATGGCCTGCGTCTCGAGGAAATTCGGGCTTTGAAGCTGGCCTGCGACGGTCTGAGCCAATTGAGGTCGGATGATTTCAAAAGCTCGTTCCGGCAAGGCGGGGTGCAGTTCATTGTCGGCGAGGAGTTCTACCGCGCGGTCGAACTCACTGGCAAGGGCCTGCACGGAGAACCCGGTGCCGGCAGATTCATCGGCTCCGATCTCATCCAAAGCTTTCTGAAACGCGACGCGATTGAGCGAGGTCGTGCCATAGGAGAAGAGCCGATCGAGCACCGCGTTCACGCCTTCCTGCCCGCGGGGAGTTTCAAGATCCGAGTTACTTTTAATTCGCCCATAAACGCTCACCGTGTCGCTGATGTTTTCCGGTTGTACGATAAGCTTCAGGCCATTGGGCAGCGTGCTGACCACCGGATGGGTTGTGAGCTTGGGGACTGTCAGGCGCTCTAATGCCTGCTCAGCCCATGCTGGCAGCGCGACGGGTTTCACCTCTTTAGGCGCAAAAGATTCTTTTCCGCCAAAAGAGCGTGAAGAAATGGGCTTGCCGGAGGGCTGCGGAGTCAGGACTGCCGTGATGGTTCTGTCCAAGGCGAGATACTGCTTGGCGACGCGGTCAACGTCCTGAGGAGTGACTCGCTGAATAGCGGCTACATCCTCTTCAGGCGACCGACGGCCCTCGACAGCTATTGCCTCGGACCATGCCATCGCCAGGCCTGGGACAGAGTTCTTCTGAAACTCGGCCTCCGACAATTCGTGTCGCTTGGAAGCCGTCACCAAGTCCGCCGGAAGGCCATTTTTCACATCATCCGCCAGTATTTGACGCATCTGATCGACCAATGTATCGCCGTTACTTCCTTTCGGGAATGCGGCCACGGCGAATCCCAGGCCCGCCTGGGGCAGAGAGCTTAATTCGAAGCCGGCAAACAGGGCCTTCCCCTCGACGACTAATTCATATAGCGTGCCGCGTTGGCTGCTGAGAACATCCGAGAGCACCTGAGACGCCGCGTAATCCGGACTGCCTGAACCCGGCAGACGAAAAGCAATGACGGCTAATCCGAATGGCAGATCGGTCGTCAAATGAAGCGACTCGGTCTTGACCGTTTCCAGGTTGATTTCCGGGCGCGCTGGGAGAGTTTTGGAGGGAATATCACTGAATAGACTTTTGACTTCAGCCAGGGTTTTCTTGGGGTCCACATCTCCGACGATCACCAGGATGGCATTGTTTGGCGCGTACCAGGCATCATAAAACTGCTTCAGCATGGCTCCGGTAGTTTTATTAAAGGAAGCACGCGTGCCGAGCGCATCATGAGCAAGCGGAGTACCTGCAAACATGGCCGCCAGCAGCTTGGTGTAAAAGACGTACTGAGGATTCGACATGTCCTGGGCCACTTCCTGCTCAATCGCTCCGCGTTCCTGATTCCACAGTGCATCCGTATCCAGAACACCGCGCATCCGAATGGCCTCGATGCGCAACGCCACGTCCAAATCCTCAGACGGAACGGTGAAAAAGTACTGCGTGACAGTCTGCTGGGTGTCGGCGTCAAACATGCCTCCCATGGCGGCGGCAATCTCGGCCAGTTGGTTGGCGGAAAGTTCCGGGCTGCCGCGAAACATCATGTGTTCCTGAGCGTGCGCCATGCCCGGAAAACCTGGCGGCGCCTCGTTCGACCCCACGCGATAGTTCATCATCGTGGTCACGACAGGAGCCAGCGTGTTTTTCACAATCACGACTTGCAGGCCGTTTTTCAGTGTCGCCCGAAGAACGCCTGATTTTTCCGATGCTGGCTGGCCCTGCGCTGCGCGAGCTCCGAAAGACATTGCCAGAAACAAAATGAAGGCGAATAAAGCAATCGGTAAAGGCTTCAGAGAACGGGGAATTCTGGATAATCTCATCGTGTGCTTAACCCCTCCAAATTGCTGAAAATCTCAACCATTTTGTCATTCCGCGGCACCGGAGACGGCGAGGAATCTTAAAGGCAGTGACAAGCGCTGGGTGACGAGTCATGCTCGCTCTGGGGGCTTCGATTGGTTTGCCTGTCTCCTGTCTCTCATCACTCGCCACTTCCACTCATCACCGGGTTGAGATTCCTTGCTGCACTCGGAACGACATAGTTCGAGAACGTTTCCGGTAGCCTGCCATGTGTTTCTTACTTTTTCGCTGCGTCCTGGCCGTGCAGCGTTCAGTCTCCGTCCCACGCCCCGAGCAGCCGCCGCACCAGCACAAGCTGGCCCAGATGGTAGGCGTTATGATCCGCCACCAGCAAGGCTTCGCGGAGAATCGTCTGGCCTTCGCCATGGGGAATTCGCGCATAAAGGTCGGTGGAAGGATTTGCCACCAGCTCTTTCATGGCCTCAAGATCTGCACGAAATGACTTCACGCTCTTATCCCAGGCCTTTGCATCCGGCGGAGCTTCTGTGGCAGGCCAATAACCGGAAGGCCAGTCCGGAGAAACGTGTTTGGGATTGCGGCTGAATTCAAGAATATCCCATTGGGCGATGCGCAGATGTTCAAGAAGCTGCCACGGCGAATGCGGCGCGCCTTTAGGCTTGGTCCCGCGCAGCTTGGGAGGCAACCCGGAGATCACTTTCTCAAAATTCAGATGGGCCCCACCACCGCCCAGGAGATAAAGGAGATGGTCCCGCAATGCCTTGTTGGAGTCTGCCATGGATAAGTCCTCTCGATAATTTCAGCTTAGCCGGGTTGCTGAAAGATTCTAGCGTCCTGCCCCAACCAAATTCTTTATTCTTTACAACAGCCATCCCTCCCTCTTCAACCAGGAGGGGGAATTCCCCTCCTCTCCGAGGAAGGGTGTGGCTGGTGAGTGTGGGGCTGATGTGGCACACTTTCCGCGGCAGGCATGCTGAGTCCGTTCGCTATCACTCTAAGCAATCGCGAAGAATCGCTGTATTTGTTCGACCCTGAATAAAGACCGGGATGCTTCGTGGAGTTTGCCCTGACGGAAGGTGAATGGCTTGGCATAATGCTTGATTTGAAATCCATTCCCGCAGTCTGTTATGCGCAAGAATCAGCGCGCTTGAATGACGGGTCTTTCACGTATCTCACGCCGGGTTTACCGCGGATAATGCGGCCCACCAGCCAGAACTTCTCCCGCCTTTTTCTCAGAACCGCAGTGACATGCACCCAGTGCTGCTTGGAAATCACTACAAGCATGCCCAGACCCATGTTGAAAGTGCGGAGCATTTCATCCTGGGGGACTTTCCCCAGACGGGCTATCAGGTCAAAAATGGGCAAGGTCGGCCAGGTCCCCAGGGTGATCTCAGCCTGACATCCAGCGGGAAGGATGCGTGGCGTGTTATCGGTAATGCCCCCGCCGGTGATATGCACAAGCCCCTTTATGTAACCTTGGTCAAGAAGCGGTCGCAGGATCGGCCTGTAACATCGATGCGTCTCCAGCAGTTCCTCGCCGAGCGTCCGGCCGAGTTCCGGAACGCGCTGGCTCAGCTTCATTCGCCCGCGCTCCAGCAATACTTTGCGAGCCAGAGAATAGCCGTTCGTGTGAAGGCCCTGAGATGGCAGCCCCAGAATCAAGTCGCCCGGCCGGATGCGGCTGCCGTCCACGATTTTGCTGCGGTGCACCCAGCCCACAATGCATCCCGCCAAATCATATTCATTTTCGGGATAGAAGCCGGGCATTTCCGCCGTCTCGCCGCCAATCAGGGCGCAGCCGTTTGCACGGCAGGCTCGGGCGATGCCGAGGATAACTTCCTCGGCCACGGCTGGGCGCAAGTGGCCCGTTGCAAGATAATCGAGAAAAAAGAGCGGCGAAGCGCCGTGAACGGTGATATCGTTGACACAATGGTTTACAAGGTCTTCGCCTACGCTGGCATGCCGATTCATTTCAAAAGCAATCTTGAGCTTCGTGCCTACGCCATCGACGCTCGCTACCAGGACTGCATCGCGCGGCAATCCGTTTAAGGCATAAAAGCCACCAAAAGCACCTACTTCCCGCAATACCTTCGAATTGAACGTCTGGCGGGCAAGTTTCCTGATTTTGGACTTAGCTCGGTGGGCAGCGCTGAAATCAACGCCGGCATCTTTGTAGCGCATGGGGTTTGGTCATGAGCCATTCGCAAGCGATGACCCCTGGGTGAAAACCGCTTGCGGGTGGCGAAGGGTGGATGGTTACCGGATTCAGTATGGGTTCTCGAAGATCTTCCCAATGCGGGACCAACGCGTTTTTTGCAAAAAATTCAGCATGATGGAGCCATCAAACCGCAAGCGGCCCTCCAGGCTGTCATTGAGCCACTCGGAAGTGGGTGCGTTGTAGGACCAATAGACAAACAGCGGCTCCCCGACCACGTTTTGCAGGGGAACAAAACCCCAGAAGCGGCTGTCAGAAGAGTTATCCCGATTATCTCCCATCACAAAAAGGTAGCCTTTCGGCACGTGCAGGCCGTCATGATGAATATATTGCGGCATCTCGCGCGCCCAACCCGGATCAAGTCCCCATGATTCGGGCAGGCTTTCGATCTCGCTCACCGGAGGCGGGAAATTATCGCGCAGCGGAAAGATGCCGGGATATTCGTGAATAACGTACGGTTCGTTAAGTCTCTTCCCATTCAGATAAACCTGCTTGTTCACAACCCGAACCACGTCACCACCCACCGCAATCACCCGCTTCACATACATCACCGAAGGATTATGAGGATAGCGGAAGGCGATGATATCGCCTCGGTGAATCCTTCGGAGGCGCGGCAGACGCCAGGACGTGTAAGGCAGGCCGGGGCCGTAAAGCAATTTGTTGAGAAAAACATGATCGCCAATCAGAATCGTATTTTCCATGGAGCCGGTGGGAATTACCGTGGCTTCGCCAATAAAGGTGCGAATGCAGAAAACCCCGATCAAAATGATGAGCAGGGAACGAACCGTTTCCCAGGATCCCTCTCCATTCTTCTTGCAGGGTTCGGTCGGGGCGGCAGGAGTGGGTTCGGGCGCTGGACTCTGTTCCACTTCAGGGGTTTCAATAGGTTCCATAGGATTCAAGCGCGATGGCGAAGAGCGATAAGCGGTTCCTGAATGGTGGTTGGATAGCTGGCAGTATAGCAGGCCAGGCAATAGCGGCCTTGGTGGTCCTGAACGGCCTGGCGCAAACCTTCGAGCGACAGATATCCCAATGTATCCGCCTCAATGTACTGCCGGATTTCCTCCACGCTGTGCGTCGCGGCGATGAGCTCCTGGCGGGTGGGCGTATCAATCCCGTAAAAGCAGGGCGAGACGGTCGGCGGACAACTGATGCGCATATGGACTTCCTTAGCGCCCGCATCCCTCACAATCCGCACAATTTTGCGGCTGGTGGTACCGCGAATGAGGGAATCATCCACCAGAACCACTCGCTTCCCGGCTAAAAGGCTCCGCACCGGATTCAGCTTCAGTTTCACGCCCAGATCTCGGTTGGCCTGCGTCGGTTCGATAAACGTGCGTCCTACGTAGTGATTCCGAATCAGACCAAGCTTCAATGGAATACCGGATTCTTCCGCAAAGCCAGTGGCTGCCGGAACGCCTGAATCCGGCACAGGCACGACACAGTCCGCCTCGATGGGATGCTCGCGCGCCAGCAGCCGCCCCAGCATCTCGCGGCTCTCCTGCACTGAACGCCCAAACACCAGGCTGTCCGGTCGGGAGAAATAGACATGCTCAAAAACGCACTGCGCTGCTTGTGCGGGGGGTGCAAAACGCAGGGAAGTGACGCCACGCCGGTCGAGAATAACCATTTCGCCAGGTTGGATATCGCGGAGATAGGAGGCGTTGATCAGATCAAATGCGCAGGTTTCCGAAGCCAAAACGTAGGCGTCGTCCAGCCGCCCCAGGCACAAGGGACGAAATCCGCGTGGGTCGCGGATGCCGTAAACGCTGTCTTTGAAAAGTGCCACCAGCGAGTAGGCACCCTCCACACGGTCCAAGGCGTCGGCCAGCGATTCCGGAATCCCCGTCTGCCGGGATCGGGCGAAGAAGTGCAGAATTACTTCCGTATCGCTGGTGGTTTGAAAAATGTCGCCTTTGCTTTCTAGCTCCCGGCGAATTGCGGAAGCGTTTACTAAATTTCCGTTATGTGCCAGGGCTACCTGCCCTTTCTGGCAGCTCACGGTGAGTGGCTGGGCGTTTTTCAGTTCGGTGTCGCCGGAGGTGGAATAGCGCGTGTGCCCAATTGCGAGGTAACCGGAAAGATTTTTCAGAGTCTCAGCGTTGAAGACTTCGTTCACATACCCCATGCCTTTATGGCAAATCACGTTCACGCCGTCTGAAACGGCAATCCCCGCACTTTCCTGGCCGCGATGCTGTAAGGCGTAAAGCCCCAAGTGCGCCAGCCGGGCGGCATCAGGGTGGCCATAGATGGCAAAGACGCCGCAGTAATCGTGGAATTTGTCGACAGGCATGGCAGGTGCTGCGAAAGCTTCCAAAGTGGGGAGTGCAGGTTTTCCTTGCACAGTAGAAATAACGGAATGCTTCTCCTTGGGTGCAGGCAATGCGAAATCCTTGCAGGTGCTTAAGGCATTCAAGATCCTGCTGCTAGCTGATCATCATCCCACCCACCCACCCACTATTGTGACTCGAACGCCGGAAGCGTGCAACAGCTTTTTCCCGTCGGTAAACGTCATCTTCTGACACCCCAACAAGCCCTCACGTCGTAATTCTCGCTCGAACACGGCGCGTCAAGCGGGCAGAAATGGGGAGACAGACCTCGTGAGATATCAGGCTATCTGAATAGCCCGGATACTTTCTGAACAGACTGTGCGTGCAGGCGCCTCAATTTCTCTTTCATGACGCTCCGTCTGAAAAGTGCGTGTGTGGCGCTGGCGAACCATGCTCTGCCCTGGATTCAGCGTGACGAAGCCAAAAAGAGCCTATGCTATGATTGCATTTCCGCCGATAAATAACTCAGCGTCGTCAAAGACTGTCAGCCTCGGCAACCCTGAGGACAAGGGACGCCTCCTGATTTCCGCTGCGTGGCTGTCTCCAGCGGGTGATCGCGCTAAAATTCCCTCTTAGGGGTGTATCGGAACCGAAATTTGGCGACCTTGAGTCGTAACGGGTCAGATAAAAGAACGCTGCGCCAGAGCTGCACTGAAGGGAAGAAGCACGAGTTCCGCTTAATGGGGGATTCTGAGAAGGCGGCATTATCACGTGAGCTTTATTAACAAAACCGTCCGCGAGATCAATTGCAAAATTGTCTATTATGGCGCGGGCTTGGGCGGAAAGACCACAAACCTGCAATGGATCTGCCAGCAGACGGGCGGGAACAGCGGAGGGAAGATGCTTTCCCTATCCACCGACGAGGATCGCACTCTCTTTTTTGATTTTCTCCCTCTTGAGATCGGCAAGGTGCGGGATTTCAAGGTGCGCTTTCATCTCTATACCGTGCCGGGACAGGTTTTCTATCAGGCCAGCCGAAAGCTGGTTTTGCGCGGAGTGGATGGCGTCGTGTTCGTGGCGGATTCTCAGGTCGAGCGCATGGATGCCAATCTTGAAGCGCTGGAAGACTTGAAGCGAAACTTAAAGGAACTTGGCGTGGATTTTATGGAGCTGCCCTATGTGTTGCAGCTGAACAAGCGCGATCTTCGCAACATTGTTCCTGCGCAGGAAATGAAAGCTCAGCTCACACTGAAAAATGAGCCTGTTTTCGAGGCGATCGCCAAGGAAGGCCGGGGCGTGCTTGAGACTCTGCAAGGTGTGGGCCGCCAGGTGCTCGCGCAGTTAAGAAAAGGATAAGGGCGCGCCCGCAGCTTTGTGGAAGGAGCGGCTGGCCGGGCGCCGGGAATTGCCGAAAGAGTGGAAGAGTTTCAATCCCGAAGGTCTGGAAAATGCGGGTTCTTGTGGTTGAAGACGAGCGCAAAGTGGCAAGCTTTGTTGCGCGTGCTCTGCGCGAGAACGCCTACGCCGTGGACATTGCAGAGAGCGGAGAGAAGGCTCTCGAATTAGCGTTTGATTACTCCTACGACGTGATTCTGCTGGACGTGCGCTTGCCGGGAATGAGCGGCATTGAAGTCTGCCGAGCTTTGCGACAGAGGGGTGTGGAAACACCCATCCTGATGCTCACGGCGCGGGGTTTGGTGGAGCAGCGTGTGGAGGGTTTGGACGCGGGGGCGGATGACTATCTGGTGAAGCCTTTCGCGCTGGCCGAGCTTTCCGCCCGTGTTCGGGCGCTCATCCGGCGTGGCTTTCATAAAAGCGATGCGCGACTGCGCTACGCTGACCTTGATCTGGACCGTCATCGCCGCCGCGCGACTCGCGGCCAGGTGGATGTGCCGCTCACCTCCAAGGAGTTTGCGCTCCTGGAATTTCTGATGCTGCGCGCTCCGGACCCCGTAACGCGCAGCGAGATTGTGGAACACGTCTGGGATTGCCACTTTGACAGCGAAACCAATCTGGTGGAAGTCTATATCAATCGCCTGCGGCAGAAGATTGATCAAGACCACCCGGCAAAGCTGATCCACACTCTTCGCGGCGTGGGCTATCAACTGGCCCTTCGAGATTGAAAGGCCCGTGCGAGGCGCTCCGCGGCGCACCTTCTCTGACAAAGTGCGATAAAGCTCTCGCTGCCTTGAAAAGCCATGTTTCACCCCTCCTCCCTCCGCACCCGCATGATGTTGCTTTTCTGCCTCGTGGTTGGCGTTCTGCTGGCGGGCTCTGATCTGATCTTTTATGCTTTCCTCGCGCGCGAGGTTCACTCTCAACTCGATCGCCAGATTCTCGAGACGGCGAATCCAGTGGTGGCAGACCTGGCAAGCGATCCCACCGAACAGGACGTGAACCAGCTTGATCTGCCCGGCAACTATTTTGAACTGCTGGATGCATCAGGCCGCGTGCTTCAGCAATCGCAGAATCTCCAGCGCGGACCGCTGGCGATTGCCGGAAGTCTACCTCGAAACCAGCCGGAGTTTCGGACGTTGCAGGATCACCACTACGGAAGACTGCGCCTGGCGCTGGTGCCTTTTGAACGCGGCGGGGAGCTTCAGATTCTCGCCCTGGCCGTTCCAACGCGCGCGGCTGATCAATCACTGGCGAGGTTCCGGAACGTCATCTTCTGGGTGTTGCCGCTCAGCCTTCTGTTGATGGCCGTGATCTCCGGCGCCTATGTGGCCCGCAGTCTGAAGCCCATCACCGAGCTCACAGAACACGCCGCGCAGATGACCGAACGCATTGCCCAATCGCCTGCGGGAAGCTTCTGGAAACCGCTCACCGTGCGCACCCCGCACGATGAATTGGGCCGCCTGGCTGAGACTTTCAACCGATTGTTCAGCCAGGTGGACGCCGCTGTGCGGCAACTGCGGCAATTCGTCACGGATTCTTCCCATGAACTGCGCACTCCGCTTTCGGTTCTTCAGGGTGAAGCCGAACTGATGCTTTCCCGCCCTCGCCAGCCTGAGGAGTATCAACAAGCCCTTCGGACCATTGACGAGGAACTCAAGAAGCTCCACCGCATTATCGAAGGCCTCTTCACCCTTTCCATGGCCGATGCGGGCCAGCTTCGGCTCGATTCCAGGCCTCTCTATCTGAATGAGGTGCTGGAAGAAGCCTGTGCGGTGATGAAATCGCGGGCGGAGGCGAAACAGATTGCCATCGAGCGGAGGCTCGATGAGGAGATAAATTACCGGGGAGATGAGGCGTTTCTCCGCCAGCTTTTTCTTATTTTCCTTGATAACGCCGTGAAGTATTCCCCTCCTCAGACGCGCGTGCAGGTGAGCCTTGAAAAGAGCAAGGGCTCCCTCTTCATCAGGTTTCGTGACCAGGGCATCGGCATTTCGCCTGAGCATCTGCCTCACATCTTTGAGCGCTTCTATCGCGCGTCGCCTGGAAATGGCAATGAGGCGCAGAGCGGCGGATTGGGCCTCGCCATCGCTCAGGCGATTGCCCGCGCCCACGGCGGCTCCATTGAATGCGCGAGCGAACCTGGCCACGGATCATCCTTTACGGTGATTCTCCCTGCCAGTCCTTGAGTGGACACCGGCTATGGTTTGCCGGGAATCGCGGCTGAGATACACTAACAAGGCTCCGCCTCAGACCGACGAGACATGTTATTGCCATTTGCGAATGAGGCAGGAGCGGCACAGTCGCTGCCCGCCTGCGGCGGGCGAGAGAGCCCGAAAATGCCACGGGCTCCGTTGTGGACCAGGCTCGGATGGGATAGACATCCGGTGGATATTATCCCGCACGGCGGGATGATGGGCCTTGAAGGCCAATGGTCTTGAACGGAGCCGGCCCTGAGCATAACACGGAACGTCGCCGCGATTCTTAAAGATCACGTCACCCTGGAAGTAGAAGGCATCGACCGCATGTACCTGAACGTTTACGTCCCCCGGCTGCAGATCGTCGAGGGAGTGCTAGGCTTTATCCGCCAGCATTGCGGTCATCCCGTGCCTTCCACCCGCATGGTCGAACCCATCACCCGTCGCTTTGTTGCCGCCATCGAAAACTTCATCCGCGACCGTGCTCTTCCTCTGGTCACGTTCGAGAAAGGGCAACGCCAAGAAGAGGTCGCCGCCCGATTGCGAGCCAGCTTCTCCGAACCGGAAGGCGTGGTCTTCGTCGGCAAGGCGCAGGGGAGAAGTGCAAGGTCTATCGCACCGAGCGACGCCGCAATCCCCGCACCCGAAAGGTCTATCCCTGCATCGTTAAGTCCACGGCTCTGGTGAATCATTACTATTTCTACTGTGTGGACCGCGACTTCGGCCCCTTCTTCCTGAAGTTCTGTTCCTACTTTCCTTACAACGCCAAACTCTGCCTGAACGGGCACGAGTACGTGAAGAGCCAACGGGAAAAGGAGGGTATCGCTTACCAGGCCCTCGACAATGGCATCTTGTCTTGTGCCGATCCTCGACGCCTGCAAGCCCTCTGCGACGGGCTCTCCAGCACCAAGATCGAGGCCCTCTTACGCCAGTGGCTTCGTCTCTTGCCTCACCCGTTCACCCCTCGCGACCGTCAAGCCGGGTATCGTTATGAGCTCTCCATTCTCCAAATCGAACTTTCCCTCACCCAGGTTCTCGACCGACCACTGACCGGTCGCATCTTCTTCGAAGAAGTGATTCGGGAAAACCTGGACATCGGCCGGCCCAAGCAAGTGCAACGGATCTTCGACCGCTGGGTCACCAAAAGTACGCCCGGATTGTTCCGAACCCGGGTGATTACCGATGGCGTGGTTCCTTCCCTGCACGTCGACTATAAGGGAGCGCGCATCAAGCAGTACCACAAAGAAGGCCGAGCCTTGAGAACCGAGACCACGATCCACAGCACCCCAGATTTCTATATCGGCAAGCGAATCCACAACCTGCCCCGCTTGCGGCAGATCGGCTTCCAGGCCAATCGGCGGTTACTCGAAACCGAGAGGATCAGCCATGATGGCATCCTGGCCGAAGAAATCCTCCAGCAAATGAACCGTCCCTGCCAGGTGGGAACTCAGCGGGCTTCGGCCTTGCGTTTCGCCGATCCCAAGGTTCAATCCCTTTGGAACACTCTGCGGCTGTTCCCCCTGTTGCCCTCGGGCTTCCCGAACCGCAACTTGCGCGAGCCCTGGGCTTCGTTCCTGGGTCAGTCTCCCCAACCAATCAGCCCAGGGCGCATGACCTATCAACTGCGACGGCTCCATCTTCACGGCATGATCGAGCGCATTCCTCGTACCCACCGCTACCGGGTTACCGAACTCGGCCTGCGGGCCACGCTCTTCTTCACGCGCACTTACAACCGCATTCTCCGTCCCGGCTTGGCCCCAGTGCTGCCGTCCGTGCCCGCAGCGAACCGCTCGCTCCGCCGCTGCTTTAACCAACTTCAACAGGAGATTGAATCGTGCGTCACGGCCGCCCAACTCGCGGCCTAGAATTTGACTCATTTACGCCAAGTTTTCGGCTTCAAGATTTCTAGTGAGGTTTTGCATGTGTAACCGAGAAAAACAAAATCCATGGAACGACCGACGCATCATTAAGGAAGTGCGACACGGCAGTGGGCACGACGCTGCGCCGGCCTAGCAGGAAAGCAATGCCCCAGATCATGCCCATCACTGTGGTAGGAATGATGGTTCCTAGTCCGACTGCGATCCCTTGCTCCAGAATGGCGAGATGCGCCAGACCAAAGAACATCCCAGGGATGACGACCTGGGATGCTTTGCCATAACCAGATTTTGCGAATTCCGTCATTAGGAATCCGCGGAAGATAGTCTCTTCACAAAAGGCAGCAGTGCCACCCATAAGCAGGGCAGCGTAAACGTGGTAGCCGCGTAACATCCACAAGTCTGCAACCGGAATCCCGAAGCGCCGCATTAAACTAACGCCATTCAGCACGGAGAGCAGAGTGATGCCGAGCGCCACAATCCAGGCGCTCACCGTTCCGGCACCTTTGAATCCGATCTTCGCCATGCGCTCACGATTTGGCTTCCACCACCAGAAGAAACCAGCCATAACTAGCCATTCTCCGCCGCAGATGGCAGCTACGGCGAGGCAATAGCGCTGGATAGCACCCTCAGGCCACAGTGCTCCCAATTGACGGACAGCAAACTGGAGCAGAACAATAGCGCTCGGAATCGACAGACCGAGAATCAGCCCTTCAAACCATGCAGTAGATTTGCGAACCTGTGTAGCAGTTCGACGAGTCGGTTCTAGCATAGCCTCCTGCCCCCTTTTGCAAGTTTGGACTATGATGCCGGCTTGCCGTAAGGAAGTCAAAAACCGAAGCGGGCACAGGGCGCGTCATTCCCCTGAACAGCGCCGCCGTCAAGGTACTGGCGGGCTGGGGAGAACACTTCCCCAATCGCCGTCCTGAGCATTATGTCTTCCCGCTCCACGAGGGCACTTTCAGCCCCACCCTTGCCGATCCCACGCGCCCAACCAAAGGATGGCGCACCACGTGGAGAAATGCCTGCAAGCGTGCCGGGCTGAAACTTCGGTTTCATGACCTCCGGCACACGGCCATTACCAAGCTTGCCGAGTCTCAAGCCTCAAACCAAACGATCATGTCCATTGCCGGACATGTATCCCGTCAGATGTTGGAGCATTATTCGCACATTCGGCTGGCCGCCAGGCGCGTCGCCCTGGATGCCATCTCAACGCCCCTGCCGTCTCAGTACCTGTCGAAAAGCGGCGATTTTGAGGCCGATGGTAACCAAAATCGTAACCAAACCGCAAGGCCGGAAAAAGGGCGATGTCCGTAAGTTGTTGAATTAGCTGGCGGGGACGACGGGGCTCGAACCCGCGACCTCATGCGTGACAGACAAGCCGAGCACTTTTTCTAAGCTCTTACCCTTCAATCATTTCATTCAAAACAAAAGGCTTAAGCTCTGTGGCAGGATGTGTGTGGCTGTCTCCAACAGCCGCCAGGTGCCCATACGGTCGCTACATTTTCCGCTACAGTACCTCCCGCTGCCACCAGGACTCACGGGCGGGATGGAAGTCGGCAATCACAGGCGAAACCAGGGAGGGTGCTGATGACCCCTTCAACCCTGAGTCCTTTCGCAGAGAAACGATCACCCTCGGCAGAAGGGTTCCACTCCGTCGCCGAGATCGCTTCCGCACTTCAACTCCCGCCGGCTGCAGCCAGCCCGCATTTGCAACTCCCAAGGTCGCTATCACGAAACGGAATCTGAAGCGCGTCGAAGCAATCTGCCTTATCCGCGAGCAGCGTGACTCAGGGCATCAGGAGCTCGCCTACAATGCCCGGCCGTTCGTTCTCTGCGGCATCCCTCTGAGACGACCACCGCGAGATCAACTCACCTACACCCGGCACAACGGCAAGCTCTTTCTCCATCTGGCCGCCCATCCAGATTTCGGCCTACCTTTCGGCCAGGACCGGCTTATTCCGATCTGGGTTGCCACTCTATCCGTCCGACAGAAAAGCCGTGAGGTCCATTTTGGCAGCGCAGCTCAGATTCTCGAGTTCTTCGACCTGCCGAAAGACGGACCGCACTACCGTCGCATGGTCGAAGGCTTCCGGCGTGTCTTCGCAGCAACCATCTTCTTTGGTGCCCGAGATCATCTCAGAAGTGGGGCGTTCGTCGACCTCGCGCGCTTTCAATTTTTCGATCGGATGAAACTGTGGTTCAACACGGGCGAGCAACCTGAACCCAAAGGTGCCCGCGACTTCGACAATGTAGTTATCCTTAGCGAAGCTTTTTATGCTGAGATCACTTCCCATCCGATCCCTGTTGAGCGGAACGTGGTCGTTGCCCTTGCCAACGCACCGGGAGTGCTGGACTTCTACATGTGGCTCGCCTGGCGAAGTTGGACCATCAAAGTCGGCTGCGTTTCAGTGCCGTTGATCGCCGAACGAGGCTTGAACCAGCAGCTTGGCAGCACGGAATACACGGAGCCGCGCTTCTTCCGAGCTAAAGTCAGGAGCTGGCTCAGGCAAGTCAGGGCTGTGTGGCCCAACTGTCCAGCCTCCATCTCTCCGGACGGCTTCTTTATTCAGATCCAATCCTCCCGAGCAAAACCTCTCATCCCGCAGTCCGCAAAGCCTGTCAAGCCCTGATCTTTGTCCACGTTATTCTCGTCACGAACTCTTTGTGGAAAGAAACGGCTTACGCGTTTTTCACGTTAATCTAGTCACGCCTCCCCGTTGATCTGGTCACGGAACCACGTTAATCTAGTCACGCTTTCGGAAGTTAACCCGCCTGTTTTCTGCTGGTTTCGCTGCCTCTCGAAGTTACCTGTAGTTATTCCTGTATAAAACAGTAGTAGGTAAAGCTCGTTGTGGAAAAAGGCGGCTCCGCCGCCCACAATAGCGTGCCGCTGTGCGGCCTGAGAGAGAACACCCTATTACGAGACGCACACTACTCACGGCCGGAATCGGCGCCGGTGAGATCGGCAAACCCCAAGGGGCTGTCTGGATTCCCACCGGATTTTCGAAATGCATATTCCTTGATGAATTGCTTCAGTGCGCGCTTCTGCCGCTCGGTGCCAGCACCGCTTTGGACAAGAGTCTCGACGCGCGCTGCGATCTGGTCAGGATCGAGATAAAGCCAGACCCATTCTGGATAGAGCCGATCGTGGCTCTCCGCCACCGTGTCGCCGGGGAAAAAACTGGCCCCGCTTTGAAGGAATTTCTCCAAGAACACGAAGAGAGTTCGATCATCTTGCACAATTTCGGCAACCCACTTTCTCACCTCCATTTCACCTGCCTTAGATCGCCAGAAGTCTAAAACCCAAGGCAGACCGGGGCGACTCAACAGAGTCCCCGTTTTCGCTGCCTCGCGAATCTTATCGAGGAGAAGGTGCTCAAGTTTTGAAAGTTGCTCAGGGGAGACGAGCCAATTAGCTTGGGGGTCCGCCGGCCCCTCGGGATATTTGCCCTGTTGTTGTCCGAGGTCGATCACCGCGTGTTGCATCATGTATACCGCCTTGCCCTCACGAAAGGCCCGATCCAGGATACGAAACCGATCGCCCGCATCTACTCGCTTAAGGAGTTGCCGCGTGATTCGTGCGATTAACATATCGTTTGTGAAACCCACCAAGCCCATCTGCCCAGGAACAATGAGATCATCGCCGACACTAAACAAAGCGAGGATGATCGGCTCGATATGATCGACGGGAATTTCAGCTCCCGTATAGTCCTGCATCCTGTCGAGGAAAACGCTTAGTCGGGCCTTGCCACCCAGCGCAGTCTGTCTGGCCAGTTCTCCGAGCCGGTTGCCAAATCGGGCCGGATTATCTGCCTCTGCCAAGACGGACCGGATTTCTAAGTTGGAGATGGCACCAGATGGCAGGGCGAACGCAAAGTAAACGGGAAAAATATCCTCGCTGCAAATTCGCAATTCCTTTCGCCAGCGCGAGCCCCAGTCAGGTCCACCGTACTGAGTGTTTCCCCAAACTGATTCGAGCTTTGGAAAAATTCTTCTCAGCATCGAACGGACCGGCTCCGCGCAGTCTGAATTCGCAGCGGTGAACTGGCGGATCCATCCGTCGTGAAATCTTGCCACCTCATCCTTCGTGGGATGCCACAGATTATCGGGTGCCCCGCCAGCGAACATCTCTCGATTATTCCTGATGACGTTATAGACGTCGGGGCAAAAGAGCCGAAGCGTCTCAATTGCAATGAAATCAATGGGATTCACCTCTTGTGCCACAGCACGGAAGGTGACGGAGAGTGCATTCGTTAATCGGACCACGTCTCTCGGTGTCCGTATAAAAACGCTGATGCCTTCTTGGAAAACCTTCCCCCAGTACGTCTTGTTAAACCGGCTGGCCTTGACACCTGATAAAATCGGATCGAGTCGTTCGAAGAAGAGATGATGAATAGCCGCACGGTTCGCCAGAGGAAGCTCGAACGGCACTTGAACAATCTTCTCCAGATATCCCTCGCCGTTCCCAGCGCAAGCCTCGTCGATTGAACGAATGACGATGCTCTTATCAAAAGCCATGAGGTAAGTGATGTTTGGAAAGTTCGCGACGGCCTTAACAGCCCGAAACAGCTCTAGCATTTCAGGTGGTGTGAGCCTATCGATGTCGTCGATGAGGACAACTATCCGTTTGGTATGCCGCTGAAGAAGCTTAGTGATTTCTTCCTTCAGCTCCCGGACAGCCTTGTTCCTCCCTCTTAAGAGCCTTGCAAACAGCCTGAACCGCGGCGTCACATCTGAGGCCAAGTCCGCAAGGTCCCCGAGTTTATTGAGCAAAGCCCTGGAGTGATACTTCGGCCCGCCGAGTTTTGACCGGAGTTGCTGGAAGAATACCCGAACTAGATCTTCTCTACCCGAAAACCACCAGGGGTTGAACCAGAGGATTACTGGTCGATTCTCCGTCGGCTCTTTTCTCAGATTCGGTTAGAGGACGATCGGCGGAAAGGTTCAATTTCTGGTCGCTTTCGGCGGCACTCACTGGCTCGTCTCTCCACAGGTAGGATCGAATACCGGCGCCGAGCTTTCGGGTAATACCTTTGAACACGCCAGCCACGAAAGTGAATGTTTATACCTTACCGAAAACATCAGGGTAAGCTCGAATCTGTTCGGCCAGATCACGATCATAGCGAATCACGATCAACCTGTACCCGCGCGCGACTAACTCCCTGCGAACTTCCGCGTCTTTCGCCCTCTGTGCCGCCTCGTCATGCACTGTGCCATCGCAGAAGACGCAGACATTGGGGTGGTAGAAAAAGTCGGGAATACAGTTCGGTTCCGGAATCGGCTTCTGGGCCTCCTCCGGCAAACGATAATGTCCCTCTGCCAAAGTGCTGAGAAACCGCCGCTCCAACTCGGAGCGTGAGTCTGTCAGCGACTGCAGCCAGGCCAGATGGTCATCCCAACTTCGTCCTGCGACCCGCGGAAAAGTTCGGCTGCGTGCGAGGTCGAGAAGCGTCTGCCGCACCTTGTGGCGGTTCAGGTCCAGCGCTTCGTGCTGATTATTGAAGCTCATCAGGCATTCGTAACACGCCACCTGGCAACTGGCTTTTTTGTCTTCGCCGGCAGGGCCGAAATGGCACGTATCGAGAGCCTCCCGGGCCACTGTAGCGAGGGCGTCAGCTTCGTCCACCAGCCGCCGCAGCACGCCCGCGCCGCCCTCTGCTGCCTCGTAGAAGAGAATCGCGCGATGCTCATCCCGTCCGACGCGCTCCGCTTCAACTTCGGTCTCATCAAGTTGGAATGCCTGTTCGAGGCCGCGCTTCAGCGCGTATTGGAATGTCGTTTCGATCTCAGGATCTCCGCGCAGACTGGGCTGGACAAGGCGAATCAGAAGCATGTTGAGGGTGTTCTGCACTGCCAGTCGTACGTTTTCAAGTTGCCGGGGACGAGTTGGCCTGTGATTGGCTTGGTCCGGGTTCGCCACGATCTCACCGCTCTCGAAATCGACTAGAAAACCATTCGTGTTCGAACCGCGCCATCCATGATTAATCCGCATCAGCGTCGCCGCCGGCCCGTAAATCAGTCGCAGCACAGTCGTTCCGTCCACTGTTACATCGCTCTCGACGACGCGATTCCCTTTGATTTCCGGGGAGAACTGATAGTAAACCTCCAGCTCGAAACCGCGCCGCCGCCGCTCTTCTTCCTCGGAAGTGATTCTCTCGCGCCGGCGTGTCTTCACATTCGGCATGTCCAGAACGGTGGTAAGTAGGCTGTTTTCCCCGTCAAAGTGGCTCTTACAGATCGGACACAGGTCGAGGTCGTCCGCACAGAACGCATAGCACGTGCGGCACAACCGTTTTCGGCTCTTCCTCTCGTCCAGCCCTCCTGGCGGAGCCTGAAACGAGACGCACTCCCACTTCGCACCCTCATGGTAGAGGATATTCCCAGGAGCAAACTCGCGTATGGCGAGGAATCGAGGCCGAGAAATAAACTCGCCATCTCCGCGTCGCACCCACGCGCGCACCGGCAGCGCCGGGAAATTGTAACCAGGCAAAAAGCCTTCGCTGGCAAGGTACCGGTAGGGATAGAAATCGCCCTCCTCTCGGGTCACACCAACTTGCAGTAAGAGATTCAATTGGTGGCGGGCCTCATCCTGCCGCGCTCGGGCCCTCGCCTGGTCGTCGCGCGTTCTGGCCCTGTCTTCCTCCGCACGAGCAGCGTCTCTCTGTCGCTTGGCCGCTTTGTACAATTCACGCCAGCGATTGAAAGCATCATTGAATTTCTCCGGCGCTCTTTCTATAACGCCGTCCAGCCACTGGTCGCTGTACCAGCCTGCATCTTGCAGTATTCCTCTGTCCGCACCAAGAATTCGCAGAATACGCTCTCTCACGGCAACGCGTGACGCCTCGCTAAGACGAATCTGCGCCGCAGCGTTCTCCCGCAATGGCAAATCTTGCAGATCGGTGTCAATTACCTGTTCGACCGACTGGCCAAGCGGCAGGCGAACCTCACTCAGCCACACTGCGTGGATGTGCGCCCGGAGAAGCGATTCGTTGGCAATGTCCAAACGCGGGGGTCGAACGCTACCCGCGACCATTTCCGTTCGCCGATTGAAGAAATATTGGTCGTGGCTGTTGATTGCCCCGCAATACGTCAATACGAGACCGGGCTGACCTTGGCGTCCGGCCCGACCGCTCCTCTGGGCGTAGTTTGCCGGCGTGGGCGGTACATTTCGCAGGTGAACCAGATCCAGGTCCGCAATATCCACTCCAAGTTCCATGGTCGGCGAACAGACAAGATATGGCAGCCGCCGGCCCAGTTCCGCCTCTTTCCGCCGGTCGCTCTCCTCCCATCTAAAGCGCCGCTCGCGTCTCTCCCGCTCCCCCGGTTCCACAACCTGAGCTGTATGCTCGCGCGCCTCGAGTGTTGCCATGCTTGCGGCTTGCAGTTGGTAGAGACGCCGGAAGAAGGCGTTGACCCTGGGAGGCGCGCTCGCGTATCCAGGATGAGAGGCTCGCCGCGTGTAGATCGGACTCGGCTGCGGCGGCGAGCCATCACCCAACCGCCATATGAGGCACGTAGCGTCGAGCTGATAGAACTGGTGATCGTCGAGTGGTGAAAGCCGAGCTAATAGCCCGTGGCTGACAAGAAGATCAAGCAGGCGGTCGAGGAAGGTCCAGTACTCGTTACCGTCAAGGCGAAGGTGTTTTCGCAAGAGCCACCCCAGCGCACTCCGCTCCCCAAGACTGAACCCCTCAGCCAGCCGCGGAGAGCGGCCGGGACGAACGAACCGCTGCGCGTGGCGCAACTCGTTTGCATCGGGATCGAATCCCCAAAAATCGTTGAGGTATTGCTCAGAGCGCCGCCGGAGCTGCTGCTGAAATGTCTCTTCGAGCACCTTGCCTGAAATCGCCAACTTGTGCCGGAATTGATCGAGAATCGCCCGAACCAGGATTTCACGTTCATTCGGCGGCAGCGCAGACATGCTCCGCTCGAACGTCCAAAGCTGGTCGTCCGCGACAAGCTCTTCCAGGCCTCGATACTCGATGCGCAACAATCCAACGTGTTCGAGGTTAGGCTGGACCACCCGCCATCCACGTCGCAAATCCTCGTACAGCCGGTATTCCGTGACTTCCGTAAATACGCGGAACACTTCTCTTGCGGCGGTTGACGCCGGGTCAAGTTCAGCGGTTCGGGCGATGTCCCGCACTGTAAGGCCACATCCACCGACCACTGCATTGGCCACGCAATCGAAGCCCAGTTTTCCGTGTTCCTTAAGCGCTGCGTAAAGCGCCGAGCGCAACAGGGCTGTGTGGACGAAGTCATTGAAATGGCCGGCCTGAAGGGAGGCATCCTGCCGGTTATCCGTAAACGTCAGGAGCCGATCGCGGGCCGACCCCTCGTGGCTCGCGTGCCGAAGAAGCGATGTGGCAAGCACGGTGGTCGCGCTAGAGCGGGCTTCACTGGAAAGAGACGCCAGCTTCCCGAACTCGCGCTCACGGGACATGAAGAATTCACCACAGTTGAGGCACAGCGAAAACGGCGCATGCTGCCACCACATCTTTTGCGCGCCTTCCCGCTCCGTCGAGCTGAACGCTCCGTCGGGCGAAACCCACAGAGGCTCTGGCACGCGATCTTTCCACGTAGGCTTGAGGCGGCCATTCGCATTTCTCCACTCGTCCGGGATCAAATCCTCATTCCAATCATCCTCCGCGGGTGCGAGCATCAGATAGCCTGCTATCGCCTCTTCCTCATCACTCTCGATTCCGACCGGGTGCGGCAGGAGCGAATCCTCAGTGCGCAGGACGTGGTAGTAGTCCTGCCCGCATTGCCGGCAAAACTTGATCGGCGCGAAGAGCCGCCCGCCCTCCGCCTGGAGCTGACCTTCCATGGAAAATTCGCGCTCAGCGGCTGCTTCTAACGTCGCGTAGAGCGCCCGGCCCTGGCTTATGAATTGGTGCAGCTTAAAAGCAAGTGCGCGGTTTCCATCCTCGCGCACCAGCTCGCCACCGAGCGTCAGCACTTCCCGCAGCCGCTCCTCGCATTTATCCTTCGCGATCCCGGTGAAGTCTGCCAGCTCCAGCACTATCTCAGGCAAAGATCGCGGTTTCCGCCGCTTCAGGCGCCCGCCGTTCTCAGGTTCCACCCCCAGCTCATATTCAAGCCATCGCACCAAAGCATGTTTTCGGAACCCTTCGAGGTCCTTGGGCGGCGGGACAGTGAGCGCAGAGATCACCTCCGCTTTCGAAGGTGATCCTCCTTCGGTAAACGGCGCAAGCGTCTCCTCGATTACTTGCGCAGGCCCAAATGGGTGTCCAAAAAAGCGCGAGGCAAAGTCCGCAACGGCTCGCCTACGATCCTCCGCAGAGGCTGTGGGATGTGAAACCATCGTCGCGCTCGTTCCGACGTGGACCACTCCCGGCGCCGCGCATCGCTCCTTCAGCCGGCGCACCAGCATAGCCACATCCGCCCCCTGGCGTCCCCGGTAGGTGTGGAGTTCGTCGAACACCAGAAACCGCAACCCTCCGCCGGCGCGGTCTAGGAATCGCTGATCCTCCGGCCTGACGAGCAGCAATTCCGCCATCACGTAATTGGTGAGCAGAATCTGCGGCGGCCGCTGCCGCATTTCCTCTCGCTCAGTGTCTCTTGTGTCTCCGGTGTACTTGGCAAACGTCACCGGAAAAGGCTTCCCGCTTCGGCGCTCATATTGTTCTTTCAGAGCTTTGAGCGCCTGATGCTGTGAGTTTACCAGCGCGTTCATGGGATACACCACAAGAGCCGCTGCGCGATTCCCCGTGTCTGGCTGCCTGATCAGGCTCTCCACAATAGGGAGGAAGTAGCAAAGGCTCTTGCCTGATCCTGTGCCGCTGGTGACGACGAAGCTTTCTCCGGCGAGAGCCTTCCGGATGGCCTGTTCCTGGTGGCGATAAAGGGTGAACGGCTTGCCATCCTTTTGAAAAACCACCGCAGTTTCCGTAGTGATCTCTCCTTGTTGCGAGAGCTGGTCTACAGAAGAACCGATTGCATACGAAGGACTCACCTGGACGAGAAAGTCCGGCCAGAGGCGCGCCTCTTCTTCCAAGGCTTTCTCCACGAACTGCCGCGCCTTTTCGTCTGCGATGACCAGAAAAGAGCGGACGAAGTCCCGGTAGTCGGCAAGCACCTCACGATGAAGGTCGAAGATATTCATGGCTTAGGCGACCGCCAGCAATGGGGCGAGCAGCCATTGCCAGGCTGAATAAACACTAACGGAATCGGGAATCCCCGCCGCCGCTTCGGGCGTGAGCGTGACCAGGTGCATGGATGCGCGGCGGTGTTTCTCACGCGCTGCCAGTAGCGCACGAACTTCCCGTTCCTTCACGGCCGGATCATCCAAGTCCGCCGCTACCTGTATCAGTATGGGTTCCAACCCAGGCCGGCGCGCGAGGAAATCCACTTCAAAACCATCCCCGGTCTTTACATACGTCACTTCCATGCGCCGCCGTTCAAGTTCCACTCGCACCACAGCCTCAAGCGAGTGCCCGCGATTTGCCCGGCCAGTCCGGTCGAAGATGGGGATCAAGCCGGGGTCCACCGGATACACCTTCCGGGGATTCACCATCCGTTGCCGTTCCGAGTCAGCTTCCATCCACACGGTGCGTACAAGGAAACAGTCTTCAAGATAGCGCGCCAGTGCGTAAAGGGTGTCGCGCGAGACAGCGAAGCCCTGCGATTTCAAGCGAGCGTAACACTTTTCAATGCTGAACAGTCCGCCGGGGCTGCCCAGCAACTGCCGAACCAGCCAATGCAATGCGACCACGTTGCTCACGTTGTGCCGCTCGACGATATCCCGGAGCATGGCAACATCCACGTAGCGGAGCAGCAGCTCGTACCGGTCAGCAGCATCCAGCCCTTGAGCTTCTGGAAAGCCCCCGACTTCGAGATAGCGTCCCAGCGCATTTTCCAGCGTGGACCGCTCTGTCGGTGCCACCGCTTTCACATCTGCCGGAATCGCCTCGCCGTGATGCCGCAGAAATTCTTCGAAGCTGAACGGATGGATCACCACCTCCCAGCCCCGGCCGCGCATGCTCGTTGCCACTTCGCGGCTCAACAGTGCCGCCGAAGACCCGCTCAAAAAGATTTCCACCTTCTCGGTATCCAACAGTCGGCGCACGAAGCGTTCCCAGCCCGGCACTTGCTGGATTTCGTCCAGGCACCAGGTAACCATCTCATGACCCCTGACGGCAGGAAAGCGGCGGTAGTATTCTTCCACCAGAAGCCCAAGATGCTTCGCTTCCATTCCCGCCAGCCGCTCATCCTCGAAGTTGATGTACGGCAGTCGTTCCTGCGGGATTCCTGAGGTTCGCCGCTCGTGGCGTAGCTGATGCAGAAACATGGTTTTCCCAGCCCGGCGCATGCCGATGACCGCGGTGGCTTTCCCCGGCTGGCTGACGCTCCCGTAGACGCGCCGCGGAGTTCCGGCCGGGATCGTAGCGGACAGGGATGCGCCAAGCTGCTCGGCGAGGCGTTGACGGAGAATTGGAGTGAGATCATCCGCCACAAGTAAATTCTCCTTATTAAAAGTAGAAAATCAAGCAAAATTCTCCTTTTAACAAGGAGAGAGTTACAAGACCCTTATAATCAGTGAATTAAGTTCGTGTCTGTGGGTCTAGGCGATCCAGTCGGCCTGAGAACTTCTTTGTTGCGGACCCTTTTCGGTCTTTCTCTGATAATGTTTGTCAAAATCCTCAAGGATTGCAGGGTTATAAAACCTTTTGCTCGAACTGTTGGGATTCGAAGGGTCCAGCAACCGAAGATGCGTGTATCGGCTGTCTTTCCAGAACTCCTTCTTAATCGATTGGAACTTCTTATCTGCGCTGAAGCCTTCGTAGCACTCAGAACGGACGTAGTTCGCTGGGTAAGACGGCGCTCCGCCGGCCGAAGCAGCATGTGTTCTTATTTTACTCCCACACGGTTAAACGGGTATGCGCGGCGCGGGCAGGCTATTCAAGCCTGCGGGGACACCAGAAGTTCAAACCCTCGCGATTCCGCCGCCCGGTTCAACGTGCCGTCGAAGCAGGCGAAAGTCACGGCATCGCGCAGCGCCGCCTGGAGATAATCAGCTGTTGCCAGATGCAGCGCGTCGAGCGCCCGCAGGGCGTGTTGCTCCGCCAACTCTCCGGCCTTTCGCACCAGCGGTTCATCAACCGGCAGCCGATGCAGCCTGAGCCAGTCGCGGTCGAAGTCCCGTTTGCATTTTGTGAAGGCAGCGCGCGATACTTCACTGCTCCGGCTCTTTCTCGCCAGCGCCGACCGGGTTTCTGCGTAGGCCATCACGCTTGTAGCAATAAGATTCGATTCGCGAACCCCCCGCCGCACCAGGTCGCTCCCATCCTCCTCCGCATAGAGCTTGACCAGCGCCGAGGTATCCAGATAGAGGATCAACCGCGGTCCTCCAAAACGATCTCAGCCAGGCTCTTCTGCCCCGGCCGTATGCGGATCGGCTTTTTCGCCCCCAGGGGCTTTCCGCCCGTTCCCAGCCGAACACCGGGCAGAAGTTTCAGCCGGCTCTGCAGTTCCTCGCTCGAAGGCTTTTCGGCGCCATTGTCCGCAACGGCAAGCAAGCGCGCCACCGGCCGCCCCCGCGAAGTGACCACCACATCCTTGCCGGCTTCGGCGTCCTTCAGATAACGGGACAGCTTCGCCTTAAGATCGCGCACAGAAACGTTCATGACCACATGTTATCTCTTTGTGACTACCAATGCAAATTGTCCACCGTTCGGTACATATCCACCCGGTCAACCGGCTCTTTGACTATCCATGAATCTGATTAGCCTTTAATTAACCGTACCAAATGATCTTGAGCTCAGGAGCTCAAGGTAAACTCGAAGTTCGAAGAGGATGGAATCCACGGCCAGCAGAACCTTCTCTCGGCCTTGGAAGATATTTTTCCCTGAAACAACTTTATAACGAGTTCCGCCGGTTTCAATTTCAGATATGTTCCAAGGCTCGGGCAAAGCGTTACACAGGGACGCCTGTTAGTCTTTTAGCACCTCTACAGCTGTTCGCAGCAGGTAGTCGCGCTGCACGAGCCAGATTATCATTGGCCCCAACTCTGGTTCGATCCTTTTTCGCGTTCCAGGTTTCAGGGCGCTATTCAATTCAGCCCTCCCTAGGGCGGTCCAAATGCGCCGTGGGTCGAAGAGAAGAACCTCCGGCAAGAAGTTTATGTGTATTACGGCCCTGGGCGGCGTGTCGATCATACTCTAAGTCTGGGAGCGCACCGTCATTTGAGGTGAATAATGTCCCATCTCGTAGCAATCCCCAACAGAGCCTCCGACTTTTTCCCGCTTGCCGTGATGAGCACTGCCTCCAGCAACCCTTCTGATGCAAACAGTTCGACCACTTCCTCGATGGGAGTACCGCGTGCGACGAAGTCGTAGTTCTTCCGCTCCTCTTCGCTTTGAAGCACTTCCTCGACGAAGGCTTCGCCCAGCTCAACCAGGGACAGCTGCGTGGTTACATGGTGAGCAAGCCAGCGCGTAATTCCATTCTCGGTAAGCAGCCCTCGAAACTTTTCAACTTCGTAAACTGGGAACTGTGAGTAATCCCTGTTCTTGATGATCCTCAAGACCTTCGCGAGATCGGCGTCAACGGAAACTCTTTCAACATGTCGCTGGAATGTCGGGATGGCGCGAGGCGCATTCGTCAGTCGCTCCCGGCAAGCTCGCAGATTTTGCACGAGCTCCGGTGTTGGCACAGCAACGTGTCGGTACGGTTCAGTTTTGCCATGGACGATAGCATTACGAACGTCCGCACTCACCTTGAGGAGATCGCCGTCGCGCCAAGCCGGATGCTTATCGTGATACAGGTTAACCAGATGGACAAATGAGTCGCGCTTATCGCCGCTGCCAATCTTCCGCAGAAACCGCTCAATCGCGTTGAAATCCGCCTCGAACTGTTCGATTAAATCGAGCTGATCCTTTGACAGTCCACCTTCATGTAGACCAGATTTCATCGTCATTGTCATCGCACCTCTAGGGGTTATCTGACCACCTGCACAACCGGATCTCAAAATCAAAATCTCTTTACTTGTTTTGCCGCACCCTCAGGTCTTCTATGAGGCGTTATGATGTATGTTTGCGACGGCGAAACATCTTGGGTCCCAGCTCCAAAGAGCAGCTTACTTACCTGGTAAGCGATCTAACGGCGCTTGCCATTGTTCGGATCCTGGTCCAGCCTTTCCAATCTTCTCCTCGTCTATGGGTCATCTTTTCCGCCACGTACCGAGCGATTAGAGGCTTCGATTGGCTCGCAGTGAGACCGAATTGTTTCTGGGCTTCTTGTTCCAGCCTGTCGTACGTCTGTCCAAAATGTGTACGCAGGCATTCTTCGAAATTATTACCGAACACGGCGAAATGATCTAAGATGACCCATTTATCTGAACGCATCACACCGCTCCACTTGTGTCGTGGAATCCCGAGAGCCAAGAGGAGGTCTTCGCGCCTTTCCCCCTTCGCATCTTCCTTCGAGTCATTGTCGAAGACGACGTAAGTGGGGATATGATAGGCAGAAAAGAACCGCCACCATTTTGCCAGGTTACCGACACCATGAACAGGAATGAATGCAATCCCCTCTTTGGTAGGGTTCAGTCCAGTGCGAGTGAAATATACCGGGAGTGCGAGCGCCTCCGTTGGTCCCTCAACAAGAACAATCTTTCTGGCGAATAGCCCAGAGAGAATTTCTTCAGTCGCTGTTACAGCATAGAACGGAAGTATTGATTCAGGCTCAGCCTTCGTAGCGCCGGTTGCCTGGCAATGTTCTGCCAGCATTGTCTTTGTAAGTTGAGTTGCCGTGGTTGCCATATCCTGTTTAGAAACCAATGCAAGCGCTTCAAGATTTTCTACGTCAACAAAAGCAGGGCTATGTGTTGTGATCACAACCTGAACGCCCTCCTTTGCCAGTTCATAAATCTTTCGTCCGACCCACCTCTGAGCCAGTGGATGGAGATGTGCTTCGGGCTCTTCGATCACCAAGATCAAGCCTTCGTCACCTTGGCCATGAAATGCCTTTGCATACGCATAGGCGAAGCTCAACGCAAGAATTTGCTCCTGTCCTGTCCCGAGCTCTTCAAAGGTTCGTACTTGGCCTCCTTGCTCAGGTAGCACTCGGAGAGCATGAAAGTAATTAGAAGGATCATAAGCGGAGAAATCAACTCCCAGTCGATACTCGATATTGCTTGAAAAATCATCGACTTGACGCTGCAGCTCTGCCGCAAACATCTTGAAAGGTTCTACGCCTTGAAAGAGGTGTTTGATCTCACCGAATCGTTTCTTCAAAGCCTCCACCCTTTCCTCCTCTGCAGTCAGGGCTCTATGAAACTGCCGCATCAGCTTTGCCAGGAACGTATATTTGGAAGCGTAACTCAGTTGGTATGAGAGACGGCGATCTGCACCCACAACAATACATGGACACTGCGCGCGTACCTCTTTCGTCACGTATGGGGAGTCTACCCCGTCACTGAACGCCATTCGGAACGAGGAACCTGAGTCGGGAGAGTAGGACAGGGTCAAGCCCACAACCTGCTGACGGGTAGCTTTGTATTTGTCGTAGTGAAATACAGCTTCCAAGTCCAGGCTAATAGAAATGGGAACATTCGACTTATCGCGGCAATGAAAATCGTGATCGTCCGGATCAAAGCTGTTGGGCCAGGTCTCTCCCGCAATCAGTTCGAGCGCCCGGACGATGCTGCTTTTCCCAGAGTTATTGGGTCCAAGCAACACAAGAGGGGCGTTTCGAGGAAATTCCAATTCGACAGGTTCTTTAATGGACCTGAAGTTAGTCACTGTTAACCTGGAAATTCGTCCCACAGTTCCTGTACTCCTACGAAATTGCAGTCTCTTTCCCAATCGAGAAGCGTTCAGTCCTGGATTTGCGCTCAAAGGCTTCGAGCACCAGGCGGCGGGTGCGACATCCGCCGCTCGTCAATGGCGGAGCCGGGAGCACGCTTCACGTAGCGAGGCTTCGAACTGCGCCAGGGTTCCAGGCTTCCCAGAGCTTCGGGTCTCCAACATCGCTAGCCGCACGTCCTCGGGCGAGGCGTTCTGCCAGCGAATATGAGTGCTATAAGCGTCAGGTTGCTTGGACAGGAGGGCGCTGAAGGCTCCCACCGGGTCCGACGCGTTTTCAGCAACCAATTTACAGATTTGCAGAGTATAGAACTGAGCGAGCCCCTCTTTGAGCTCGTGCGCGGTTTTGGCGAAATGGTCGGAGTCCCAATAACAGTCATTCGCATCGAAGCCAACGTGTGTGTAGGCGTGGGCAAGTTCATGCGCAAGGACAACATAGGTCAGGTCTTCAACTGAAATCCGCAAATCGTGAGCCACTAGGCCAATGACGCCCCAATACAGTTCGATTGTCGGATTTGGGTGGTCCGAGTAAGGTCGAACGCGATAGGTGTAGCGGCCGAGCACGTCTTCGTTAACCCGAAGAATAAATTTGGTCAAATCAAACTCATCCAGCCTCTTCAATAAGAAAGCCGCGTAGTCCTGCGCTTTCTTGATGCTCTCCTCTCGGCCATCCAAGAGCTCTCGGCCAGCAGATTCACTGCTGATCTGGGGGATCAACTGTTCGGAAACAATTTCACCACAATCCCGGAGCGCTGTGAGTTCGCGTCGGTACCGCCCGAGGATGACTGCCAGACCAAACTTGTTATCAATTGCTTGCTTCTCCTGTGGCTCCAAAGGTTTCGGAAGGCCCGATACCAGCACGATCGGGACTGCCACCGTCTCGTCCCTCCCACGGGCTGCATCGGCGCGACGGCGGAGGTTCAGCCTTGTTTCCCCGCGCATTCCATGTCGGATGCGTGCATTAAATCGGTCCTTTGCCTTTCTCACCTCCGACTCCACCTCTCGCGGGACCTGCTGGATCAAGTCTTTCAGCAGCATGGGCATGACAGACTTTCAGACGCCGGCCGTCGTATCGTGCTCGCCGGGAATTTCGAGCGCCGAAGTGCGTTTCACCATCTCGTCGCGAAAGCGAGGGGAGGCGGCAAGCTTCTCAAAAGCCTCGAGCACCAGGCGGCGGGTGCGGTATTCGCCGTAGAGCCTCAACTCTTTTTCCTTCAGGACGCGGAAGGTTTCACCGGGGAAGTCGGATTTTGCCGTGCGCTCGCGGTATGCCCCGTCGTCGAGCGGGTCGGTGACTTCTTCCCACGGGTCCAGGATGTCTTCAAGCTCTCGCTGGGTCAAATCGGCGGGGTCAAGGATATAGCGCAACTGCTTGCGGTTCAGACCGTAAAGTAGGGCGTAATAGGCGTCGAGTTCGGCGCGGAGGCGCGCGCGGCGGTCTTCATCCCACTTGAAAGGCGGAAGGGGGATGCCGTCTTTGTCAATTTCCACCCATTCGGGCGGATTCCACTCATGCCCGCCCGTCGCGCTTTTGTTTTCTTCCCACTGGCAGCGGATGAGGAGCCGAAGGTTTTCGTCAGAATCGCGCCAGAGGTCGTCGGCAAAAGGCTTGATGTCCCAGGCCGTGTAGACGAGTTCCAAAGCCCGCAGAGCCATGAATCCGATGTCGGAAACCTTGTACGGGTCGGGGGGTAGAACGGGTAGCTGTTTCAAAATGAAGTAACCTAGAGACGTGCCCCCTATCTTCTGCCTGACTACATAATCGAACACGAGGGCATTTACGTTGGTAAGAAAGCATATGACTTGGCTCCCGGCGGGCGCGTTCCCAGCGCCATAGGAGCTCGGTGCCCTCTCGATCCCACTTTTCGAGGCGCGAATCCACCTCCCGCGCGGGCACCCAGTAACGCGGACGGACGGTGAAGCAAGGGTCGCGTTTTTCGTCCAAAGTGCAATCGCGCGTCTCGCCCCCGTCGTACGTGGCCCAGCGATGGTCGAACAGGTGCAGCATCTTGGCTTCATAAAGCGGCAGCAAGCCCTCGCCCGGCGCGGTCCGGAACAGGTGGCTGTCGTTGGCCATGTCGAGCATTCGCAGGAACTGGATACCCCACGGGTTCTCGCCCGTGCGCTCGTTCACCAGCACCGGGACGCGCTGGTAGATTTTCTTCGTCAATTCGGCGTCGGCGCGGGTGCGAAAAACAGGACAGGTCTGAGTGTTCGGGTTGAGCAGCGTCAAGTCTTCCGGTGAGAGAGAAAACCGCCGCCCAGTCTCGCGGAGCTGCCCAGCACGGGTCAAGAAGAAGGCAAACTCGGCGCACGCCACCGGCCTGGCGGTCATCGTCAGGAGGCTGAATTTCATCCGGCTGTCTATCGCGGGAAACAGACCTTCGCGGTTTTCAAAGTCAAACAGGCTGGCGAGATGGCGCTTCTCGTTAAGACTTCCGAAGAAGGCTTTGCAGGTGTCGTCAGTGGCGATGCCGGTAGGCACGATAACTCCGGCGCGCCCGTGGGGGTTCATCAGCCAGCGGGCAAGTTCGGCAAAAAGCGCGTAGGTGTTGATGTCGCCCCTGGAAGTGAGAGGAAAGCGCCCGCCTTCGCGTGCAAACTTGCTTCCCGACTCGGCGGCGTGCTTGGCTTCCGCAAACTCACGGGCCAGCAACGGATTCTGGTCAGGAAGCTGCTCGATCAGTTTCCGCCGCGCCGCCTTGTTGGGCGCACGCGCAATCTCCGCGTCACGCGTGGCGAAGAATTCCTCTTCTTGAAGCTTGATCCGCTCCCAGGGCGGATTTCCCAGCACCACATCAAAACCGCCGGAAGCAAAAACTTCCGGGAAGGCCAGCGGCCAGTGGAAGAATCGGAACTTGTGGCTCGTGGACTGCACAAAACCGGCCAGCCGGGCATCTGGAACGTGGCCGCGAGAAAGCGCGTCGTGGAGGGCCTGCGTTGTCACCGCACCGCCCGCGCCGTTCGGATACTTTTGGAAAAACGCCGCTGTCCAGGCGTCACAGGCGAGGCGCAACCGCTGAAATTCGTCTGACTGCTCCGCCCGCCGGCTGGCTTCAGCCTTTTGCCGTACCTGCTCCAGCGTGTCTTCAGGCATGTCTTCAAGCCTGCGCAGCGGTTCAGCCAAGCGGGCCAAACTTTCCTTGAATGATCCATGAAAAAGGCTTGCCTCCCGCTCGACGGTGTTCCGCCACTTGGCTTCGCGGGCGACTGCACGATCATCGCCGCTCACAGGTTTGAACGCTCCGTCCGGGATTCCCTCTCGCAGCGTCTCCGGATCGGCAACTCCGACCAGAGAATCACCGAGGCGAATGTGGCGGTCAAGGAAAGCCAGCGGCCTGCCTTCCGCGTGCGCTTCAAGCCACAAGGCGACGCGGCAGAGTTCGACCGCCAGGGGATTTTTGTCCACGCCGTAAATGCAATGCGCCACCACGTCTCGGATAGCCTCGCGGACGCGCTCAGGGGCAGGCTCGTCTTCGCCCGTGCGGATCCTGGCCAGTTCCTTGCCCAGCCGCCGCGCGGCAGCCAGCAGAAAGTGACCGGAGCCCGCCGCCGGGTCGCACACGCGGATGGAAAGAATGGCAGCTTCTTTTTCCGCCTGCGTTTTGGCAGGCTGCAAGCGCTCTTCAATGACCGGGTCGAGGGCTGAGTGAATCAGCTCTGCCACCAGCTCCGGCGGCGTATAGTAAGAGCCGGTCTCGCGCCGTTCCGAGCCCGGAGCGAGTTCAAAGCGCGGAGCGCCTCCCGAGGCATCGACTTGCGGATGGTATTCCAGCAAGCTTTCATAGACCGACCCCAACTCCTCCACGTCGAGAGCAGCGTAGTTCACCCTACGCGGCGGGCCCGAAGAACTCTCTTGATACCACGCCAGGTTCCAAAAGGCTTCGAGAAGAGCACGGTTGCTGATGCTGTAGCCGTCCAGGACCAGCGGTGCAAACAACTCACCGTTGAGCGGCGCGGCGTTGAAAATCTCCGCAAGCTCTTCGCTCGATAGCACCTTCCAGAGAACTCGCAGGCTTTGCCAGATGTCATCGTGATGCGTATAAGCCGCGCGGCTCTCGACCAGGCGGCGCAGGCGGGCGATGCCATAATGCTCGCGATAGATCGGGTCGGCGCTGACCAGGCCCCGCTCCTCGGAAACCAGAAGAAAGAGAAACCGATAAACAATTCGCAGCAGCTCTCGATACAGCTCCGCCGGTGTAAGGTGCAAGGCGGCCGAATGTTCCAGAACGCGCTCGCGCAGCTCACTGTTGGCCGGATGCTGAAGAAAGCCATTCGCCAGACCTTCAAGACACGCTTTCACGCCATCCCGCAGCCGCTCGCGCACCCGCCCGCCCTGCTCAAGCGACTGCCGGTAATACTGTTCAAGGAAGCAATCTTCCGCGTCAGCAACTGTGCGCGGAAACCGCGTCCGGTGAAGTAGACGATAGAGAACGGCGAAATCCTGGAAGTGCTGTTCATCCAGGATGGTCTGGAGATTGAACTCAATGTAGGCTTGCTTGCGGATGAACGTGCTATTCCGAAGGAGCCGCACCGTGAGGCCATTTGTAACGATGCCCCATAGGTACTCAGTCCGGTTCAGATATTCCTGGAGAAGGGAATGCGGCGCGAGGCGCGGGCGGCCCGAGGGAGCCACGCGGCCAAGTTCCTGCCGGGCGCCGACGATATGCACGGGCGGCGCATCTGCGCTCTCACCAGCCCGGTGCGAGATAGCGAACGTAAGGCCGTCAATGTCATAGGCCCGCTGGTTGCGTTCGAGTTTGTAGTCGAGTAAACCGAGAAAAGGCATGACCCACGCGTCGCGCGTGACAGAGGTGCCGGGGTCATCGTCAGGGGTGCGCTCTAACCGCCTTTGGAAAACTCCCCACAGCGCGCGGGCGTCGGCAAAAACGGCTGCAATCTCGTCCGTCAGGCTGCGCCGGCTGTCGAGGCCGAAGTCGGCGGGCCGCTGGCCGGGCAGCTCCCCGGCCAGGAGCTGATCCAGAACGTCAGGGCCTAACAGTCCGCCCTCGATTCGAATATCGGGGAAGCTGTTCATAATCGGGGAACTTGTAGCGCAACGTCTGCTTTTCGACGTTGCAGCTCTGAGCCGGTCAGCCAGATACCAACGGCTGCAAGACCAGAAGTCCCAGCAAATCAGGCGGCAACTGAGGCTTTACGGCAAGTTCCCGCACCCGCAACGATACCGCCCGCCGAATTCGCTTATGACTTTCTTCCAGCTCCTTCGCCCTTCGTTCGAGGCGCGGCTGGATTTCAGCTTTCATGCCCTCCCAGGTACGGAGTGCCGCGCCTACGAGTTCCTTCTTTTCAGCCATCGGCACATTGGCTTCGGGCTTAGCCTCCGCCAGGAGCTTTAGCGCGCTAGCATCTTCCAGAAAGCTGCTGCCGCGAGAATTGGTATAGCCAAGCACGACGATCTCTTCGGACAAGAGCGGAGCCTTTTGAGGCTGCTCCATGAGGTATCGGACGCGAAGCAGTGAGATGGTTGTTGTGGTCTTCACGCTAGCGGTTCGAATAACACCACAGCGAGATACCGTTGCCTCACCCTGCTTTGTGAGCGCCTCTTCCATGAGGAACCTGGCCAGCGCAGCCACAAACCTATGATTGCGTCCCAAATACTCGGCGCCTTCCGGCGTGGGGGAGACAAAGCCAACAAGCCACTGCCCATCTTTCCTTGCAGGCAGAGCGAACCTCACAGCCTCCGGGACGGTTGCCGTGGCCTGGAGCGACACGGCCACGCGGTACACGTCGCGCTGCCGCGGGCTCCGCTCCATACGCAGGCCGATCCTCTGCGCCGCCGCCAGAACGAAATGCCGCACCGCATCAGGATCCCCGAGAACTGCATCGGTTGCCTCCAATTCGCGCTTAACCTCTTCGGGTTTCAGTCTGCGCTGGGCGAATAGAGTCCGGTTTCTGTGTTCACGCGCCGCGTCGAGTTCCATCCTTCGATGAAGTTCGGCGACTTGCGGTACGCCAAGGTCCAGCGACAATTGCCGGCCGTCTGCCGCTTTCCCTTTGCGCAAAAACAGGGCATTCATCAAAGCCTCAGTCACGGTCTCGCTTTCTTCGGGTACGGGAAGCGAGGTGCCGAGCGTGCGCCGGATTTCTCGGGCTTTATTGAGCAGCACATCAATCACGACGCCATCCACAGGATTATCCCGGCCAAAGAAACGAACCGCCCGGACCCGCGGCGGTCCTCCATAGCGATCCACGCGGCCCTCGCGCTGCTCCAGCCGATTCGGATTCCACGGAAGATCGTAGTGCAGCACGGCGCTGAACTTACTCTGTAAGTTGATCCCTTCACTCAAGCAGTCCGTAGCCACCAGGACTCTCGGGCGGTCAGCACTGATCTCCTTAATTTTCGTGCGCCGCTCATCGTCTCCGATCCGTCCGGTCACCGCGATAACCTGAACCTCTGGCGGAAGGGCGCCGCGAAGTGCCTCAGCCACGTAGTCCGCGGTGGCGATATACCGGCACCAGATGATCGGATGGAAGCCCTCCTTGACGTAGTTCCGCACGATTTCAAGGCAACGGGTAAGCTTGGAATCCTGCAATGGCCCCTGTAGGTCCTTTGCCAACCGTAGAAGCTCTTTCAACCGGTATCGATCACTGTCCGCAAGCGTTGAGTCAAGTGCTTCGAGAGGCGGCGTGGGAGATTCATCGTCCGTGCGGTCTTGGGTGGATTCAAATATGAAGTGCCGAAAATCTTCTTCTTCGAATTCCTGGGGAAGCTTCTCTTGTCTGGATTCGAGCGCTGCAATGGCGGCTGCTGGACTCGACATGACGCAGCGCAGAAGCGCCAGCGCTCCCCAGTAACGCACTCGCCGTTTCCACCCACCCAGCCCCTCACCTGTCCGCACAATTCCCGAGCAGAAATCATAGGTTCGATTGAAAAGCTGGCGATACAGGTCGGATAGGCCATAAGTCTCATCTGGTGGCGTCTCGCGCACAGGAAAGCAATGCTCGCCTTCCCAGTCGGTCTCAATATCTTTCCGCGTGCGTTGCACAAAGTGATGGGCGAGGGCGGTCCGCTGGGCTTCACTCAAATCGCTCACAGTCCAACCACCAAATTCCGGTCGTAATAGGCCCAGAAGCGAGCGGAAGGCCGCATCAATCCCGCTGTGGGGCGTTGCAGTAAGAAGGAGCAGATGCCGTTGCGGATCGGACGCCACATCGAGAAGCAACTGGTGGCGCTGCTGTTGGCTCGTGTTACGCTCGCCGGCCGCGGCCGCCCCGTGAACCTCGTCCACAATCACGAGCTCCGGGCAATGAAGCAGGAACTGCTGCTTGTTCCTGTCCGTTTTCACCCAGTCGATACTGATTACCTGGATGGGGAAATATTCATAGAGGCTCTTGCCGGCCGGCGCGCGGCGATCCAGTTGGCTCACCGTCCCTGACCGGATGACCACCGCCTCCAGGTTGAATTTCTCCGCAAGTTCCGTCTGCCACTGGTCACACAAGTAAGGCGGGCAGAGCACACATACGCGGCGAATGTCGCCACGGTCGAGCAATTCACGGGCGACAAGAAGCGCCTCAATTGTTTTTCCGACTCCCACGTCATCTGCAATAAACAAACGCACGGGATCAAGGCGCAGCGCCATTAATAGCGGCACGAACTGATAAACGCGGGGGCGGATGGAAATTCGTCCCAAAGAGCGAAACGGCGTTGCGCCCTCACGAAGCGTCAGGCGCGCCGCTTGCCAGAGCAGGTGTGCGCTGGCGGCATCCGATAAATCATTAACGGTTGGCGGGGGAAAAGCTGAAGGCTGGATCCTTTCTTCCGGTAAGTCGTAACCGACCAGATCGGCCAGGCGCTTCTGTACAACACAAACTTCATCCGTCGCGCCAGCGAGGGGACGAAGCAGGTACAAGTCATCCCGATTGTTTGGGAGCAAAACCCAATCTCGGTTTCGGCACCGTACGATAGAACCGGGATTCATGCCCCCTCCAGTGAAAGAGAGTAACGGACCCGTCAATAATACCGCGAAGTGAAAGAGAACGCGCGGCAATTCAACGTCGCGCCGTTGGCCTCTCGAGGCCGGGCTCATTTCGTTGCGTCTACCGCCAATCTCCGACCGTCCTCGAACTTGGTTGATCCTATTCCTCGCACAACAGGAGCTCGGTTGGGGACGCTTCCGCAATCAAAGCGTCTTGCCGCTTCGCATTTTCGGCGTCAGGGAGTCTGACCGAACCCGGATTGCACGTCGAGATAAACGCACAACTCTTGGCCCCATACTGCCTCAACAGCGTATCCAATTGTTCGCTACGTTGTCCGACCCGCAACGTAATCTCGCCATCGCGCGCCGAAATGACGAATTTTGTGTCTCGATACGCCTTCAGGAGTTTCGAATCGATCATCACGGCAGAGTATAACAATACTCAAGCGGAGCCAGGAGCTTAGCAACTCGTTGGGTCGGCATCCAGAGCCTCTCGATCTCGTGTTCCCACCCGAATCGGTTGCTGACCCGCGCAACAATCCAACAGCATAGTCCAGCCCACTGCGGCCCGCGCTGCTGACCCGTTCTCGGTCTGTCTTCGGGTTTTACGCGCTCGGTCGCGTCTCCTTTTCGCGCCTGTTCTCGCGGGCACGGCAGGCGAGTGAAGACCCCTCCGCCCTGCCGACGCAGGCTCTGCCCCCGGCTTTGCCGCCCTCCGGGTGACAGTCCCCCCGAAAAAATCAACCGAAACAAGCGAGATTTTTTGTGGCTCCCCCGTCAGGACAGCGGCGGGAAGAGGCACTCCCTGCCTCTGGTGATGCCCCGCGAGAAGCAGGGCGGAAAAGGAGATAAAAAAATGACCGAGCAAAACCAAATTCGACAGACCGAAAGCCAAAGCGCAGAGCCGCAGGTCCACACAGTGGGTGCGCGCTTGGGCGCTGAGAGAGAAGAGAGAACCAACAACAAGCCCATGATCTCATGGGCGGCTTTGCTGGATGAGGCCGTCTCGAAACCCGGCTTCATTCATCACGCGTACAGCCGCTTCTGGAACTACTCCCTGGGCAATCAACTTCTGGCGCTGTTTCAGTGTTTCGAGCGCGGGATTCAGCCCGGCCCTCTTGCCTCATTCGGGAAGTGGAAGCAACTGGGAAGGCGCGTCAAGAAGGGCGAAAAGGCGCTTATTCTTTGCATGCCCCTTTCCTGCCAGCGGACCCGGACCGTCAAGAAAGACGACGGCACCGAGCAGGAAGAGGAATTCACCTATACCCACTTCACTTATAAACCTCACTGGTTCGTGCTTTCACAAACGGAAGGCAAGGAATACCAGCCGCCAGCCATTCCCGAATGGAACGAACCGAAGGCGCTTGCAGCCCTGAAGATCGAGCGCATCCCGTTTGAGGACCTCAACGGCAACTGCCAGGGATACGCCCGGCGTGGCGGCAAGATCGCCATCAATCCGCTTGCAGCCCTGCCCTTCAAGACCCTCTGCCATGAGCTGGCCCATTCAATCCTTCATTGCGCAGAAAGCGACATGGCCGACACCGACCAGACACCGCGCAGTGTGGCCGAAGTCGAAGCCGAGGCCGTGGCCCTGCTCTGCTGCGAATCGCTGGGACTGCCCGGTGCTGAATTCAGCCGCGGATATATTCAGTCTTACGCAAAGGGTGAGGCGATCAGTGAACGTTCCGCCCAGCGCATCTTTCACGCCGCCGACCGGATTCTGAAGGCCGGTTACGTGGACAACTCAACCACCGAGGCCCCGTGAGGGCCTCGGTTCATTCCTTTTCTCAAAACCAACATCAACTCAAATTCGAAAGGAGAAATCCGGTGGGTCAGTATCACTGCGTAGTGAACCTTCATCGTAAGGAAGTTTTGGTTCCAGCCCGGCTCGGGGAGGGATTATGGAATTTGGAGACGGCGGGGCGCATCGTGCAGAATACGCGGAAAACCTTCCTGCGCCCGGCGGCGCTGGTGGCCTGCATCGTTTTATGGAAGGCGGCCATGCGATTGCTGCCGGGCGCCACATGAGAAGAGTGTTTCGGAGCGGACATTGAGGATGTTTTCCTGAGCCGATTTTGACCGGGCGGGGTGGAACTATGTCGCGCATAAGCTGTTGAGCCGCTAACCGGCGCTCAGACGCGGCGTTCTGAAGCAGTTGCAGTCAGTCCGCGGGCCGAATGCGCTGGGGAAACCCCTGTCGGCGACCAAAATTCCTCTCGCCGCAACATCCCCCAAACCTTATTGACGGCACGGACCTGCAGTAGCACTTGATAGTTGGTGCCGATTTATGATATAATAGTGAGGAGGAGGCTTCGATTCTGACGCCTCTAGGTCTATCCTGCTAACGGGAGGTCGTTCGAGTGAACAGCGTTTCAGCAGTAATCTTGACCGGCATCGTGTTTGTTTCAGCGGCTATTCCAGAAACGCCGGTCATGGCGCCGGTCTACCCAATGTTTCTGGCCCAGCAATCATCGAAACTCGAAATCAGGAGCAACGCCGATCTGACGCTCGGCAACAAGGGAGAGGAGCGGATGGATTCACAGGTTAAGGAGTTCTTTTTGCGGTACGAGAAAGCAAATTCATCGTCCGATGTATCGGGACTCGGTGCACTGTACGCGGATACGTTCATGTTCGGCGGGCCCAACGGCGTCCAGGCGATCAGTAAGGAGGACTTCATCAAAGTCCTTCCGAAAAGAAAGGCGTACTTCTCCTCAATGGGGCTATCTGACACTCAACTTAGATCTGTTGAGGCAGAGCAGCTAGATTCGAAGTATCTGAGGGCGAACGTGGCCTGGAGAATGACGCTACACAAATCGTCCCACATCAAGACCCTTGACACGTTTGCAACCTACATCCTGATGCGCGGGAGTGGAGACGAATTGTCGATCGTGTTCCAGATCGACCATCAGGATTTGGCAAGCGTAGTCAAACAAGCGTTAACTGCTGAACACTAACCATCTCCTTTATCGTGAACCCAAGGCCGCCACAAAGGTGCGGTTCCGTGCAGTCGGACATGTAGGGGCTAACGTATTTTCAAGAGGCCCTTAATTGTCGCGGTTAGCTTTCTCTCGATTGTGCCGGAGTCCTCATTCTTCTCATCCACACGCTGTGCATCCTGCTGGCGAAGCGCTGGTGGATTTGGCGAAGCGGTGGTCGCGATCGCCGGAGTGAAACAAACATTTTTTGACATCGCCTATTGCGTTCGTAGTACCTTGCCGTTCATGGGAGCTTACCAATGACGGATTCATACCTGCAAGCTGGACTGGACGCTCTCGGCGATGCGTCACGAATGGCCATCTTCCAGAAACTTTCTAGTGGACCGCTGGCCGTGAATGAACTCGCCAGGACCCTCCCCATCAGCCGTCCTGCGGTCTCTCAGCACCTCAAGGTCCTTAAGAACGCTGGTCTGGTGCTCGACAGCCGCGCTGGAACCCGCCGCCTTTATCAACTATCAACTCAACCCCGAGGGCGTAGCACGGCTGCGGACCCACTTCGAGCAGATGTGGACCAAAGCCCTGAGCAACTTTCAAACCGCCGCGGAGGCGCGGCCGATTGGAGCCAAACATGGCAAACCCAGCAGAACTCGATCTAAGGTGTTTAAGAGTGTCCGTGTGAAGGCTCCCATCGAGGGGGCTTGGAGCGTATTCGTTGAGCAAATGGAGATGTGGTGGCCGGCAACTCACCACATCGGCAACACGCCATTTGAATTTATACTTCGTCGAACCTCTCATGGGCGGCCGCTGGCATGAGCGCAACGCCAAGGGCGATCTCTGCGATTGGGGCAAGGTGCTCCACTGGGAGCCGCCTCGACGTATCTACCTCTCCTGGCATGTTGGTCCAGGTCACGACAGTCCCGATTGGGACGTTGAAAGTCTCTTTCGGTTCGCCGTATGATGGCGGGCAGGATTGGGAGTTCCATGAAGGCGCGGTGGAAGTGGGCTTTACTGAGCGTTATCGGTGCCACGGCGCTGGCGGCGGGGTTCGCCGTTGCTTGGCTACTCTGGGGTCCGTTTTCATTCTCGTCCGCAGCGGCCAAAGTCAACGAAGAGGCCGCCCTGCTCAACGGCCGCGATCCGCAGCGGATGCTGGCCGAGGCGAACCGGTTTTATTGGGGGCACAACCTGCCGCTGGCCGCGCCGCTTTACGAGCGAGCGGAAACGCTCTTCACCAGCGCTCATGATGCCCGTGACGCACTTTACGCCAAAATTGGCGTGATGCGCACCAGCGACGAAACATCTTTCCCTGAAATCTCCACGTTCATCGCATCCCAGCTTCAAACACCGCTCGTTCAGCACGATCCCTTTCTCCGCCTGTGGTGCCTGGGCGTGAAAGGCGATGCCGATCAGGAAACCAACGTTGCGGCAGCGGAACAGGACTGGAACCAGGTCAAGACGCTTGCCACGCGGCTGGGGCAAAAGGAATGGGCAAATCGCGCCACGGGCGAGCTCGGCATCGTCGCTTATCTTCACGGCGACTACAAGCAAGCCGCCGCGCTGATGAAGGCGACGCTGGTTACGGCAGCGCTCGAATGGGATGACGGCACGGAGGTCCGGTATCTGGAGCTGGTCGGGAACGGGATGAATGGGTTGAACCGCCACGCCGAAGCGATGATCTTCCTCAACCGCGCCATTCGCATTGCGAGGCACGACGGCTACGTGGGCACTCCGTTCATGGCTTTTGAGGGCAAGGCCGAGGCTCTGGCGGCAACCGGCCATCAGGCGCAAGCTCACGCTCTGATGAAGCACACTCTTGCTGAGGTCCGGCGCGAAAGGATGTGGGAGCACGAAGGGCAGGACCTTCTGATCATGGGTGAAATGGCAGCGGATTCAGGCGATAGCACAGCGGCCCGAATAAATCTCGATGCCGCCGTCGAATCGGCCAAGCGAATGGGCCTGTACCGCGTCGTGGCGCAATCCTATCTTGATCTCGCCGCACTATCGCAGAAAGCAGGCGATCTGCCGGAGGCAGCGAACGAAACCGAGCAGGGCGTGCGCTACTTCAGCATGGTAGGCGACACCGTTTACCTGCCGCGCTCACTCGACGCTTTGGCGGCGCTGAAGGCGAAGCAAGGACAGGCGGACGAGGCGCACCGCCTCTACGCGCAGGCCGAAGGCGTGATCGATGAAATGCTCCGCCGCGTTCCGGGCGCTTACACGGAAAGCTCGCTTCTGAGCGAGATGAGTGACACCTATCTTGGGGACTTCAAGCTCGCAGCGGATCAGAACGATTCCGCAATGGCCTTTGATACCATCGAGCGCGCCCGCGGCCGCACCGTGGCAGACACGCTGGTGAGCCGGGCCGCTGATCCACCGGCGAAGAACTCAAACGGCGCGGTGGCAGATGAGATTGCCGACCTGCAGTCGCAAATTCTCAAAGCGAAGGACGGCAAAGAAACAGCCCGGCTGACCGAAGAGTTGGTTGAGGACGAGCGCGAACTCGGCTACATGAATGGCGGGCTTGACCCAGACCCGCGCAACGTGACGACGCATCCTGTCGCCCTTTCCGCGGCTCAGCGAAGCCTGCTGCCGGACGAGGCGGTGCTGGAATACGTGTTGGCCGATCCCACTTCGTTCTGCCTGGCGTTCAACCAGAACGCTTCGCAGATCGTGAAGCTGCCGGCCGGACGCACCGAAATCGCCGCCCGGGTAAAGACCTATCTCGCTGGCATCGCTGAAGGAAAATACGATACGCAGGATGCCCGCAGGCTGTTTTCATTACTCGTCGCGCCCGTGCCGCCGTCATTGCGGCCCGAGCGTTTGATTGTTGTTCCTGACGGCGCGCTCGACGACCTGCCCTTCGAGGCCCTTCAGGATTCGTCAGGCCATTATCTGCTTCAGTCCCACATCATCAGCTACGCGCCTTCGGTGACCGTGCTCTGCTACCTGCGTGGCCGGAAACCCGCGCATGAGCCTCAGTTGGCATTCCTGGGCATTGGGGACGTCCCATATGACTACGAGGCGAAGCCCACTGGATCAAATGGAAGGCTGATGCATTTTCTGGCGCGCGGAGTATACGACCTTTCCGGTAAGCATCTCTACGATCTGCCATCGACCCGCCAGGAACTGATTGACGCAGACCAGGCGCTGGGCCATCCGGGGCAGTCGCTTTTGCTGACCGGGACCAACGCTACGGAGGCCCGGTTTGAGGCGGCGCCTCCTTCGAACTACAAGATCATCCACTTTGCGGTACACGGCTTGGCGCGGCCGGACTTCCCGGAGCGGTCGGCGCTGGTGCTGGGCCGCGGGCCGCATTCGGACAAGAACGGATTGCTGGAGGTTCGGGATATTGCGCGTCTGTCGATTGGTGCGGACCTCGTGACGCTTTCTTCCTGCGATACGGGAACCGGCAAACTGGAGGGCGAGGAGGGAATTGCAGGGCTTGTGCCAGCGTTCCTTTTTGCGGGCGCGCGGAGCGTGGTGGGGTCATTATGGGGAGTGGATGATTCCGCTACCAGTATTCAAATGAAGCAGTTTTACTCGCACCTCGCGCAAGGAGAGGACGAAGCAGCGGCGCTCCGGCAGGCGAAGCTCGATTATCTGCGAATGGTGGGAGATCGCGCACCCATCTATTGGGCCGGATTCGTGCTTGTCGGTGACGGCTCAACCCGAATAAGCTTTCGACCATGATCCCTCTTGGCATTAAAGAGCGAACGGAAGTCTTTGAGAACGTCCGCAAGGCGGTGGCGAAGAAGATTTACGCTCCCGGTTTTGATCCGAAAGAGTGGGCGCGGCTGTGTGAAACCCGGCGCGAGCAGATTCTCAAGGCTGACACGGTGGAAGAGTTTGAGTGCGAGATTCGAGACTTGCTCGCGCAGCTCAAGATTAGCCATATCACGTTTTTTCATCGCAGCCTGCTGAAGATTCCACCGCAATATGCCATCGGCGCTACCTTCCAGCCCGAGCAGGTAAACGGCGCGGCTCACTGGATGTTTCAGGACGTGCACGAAGGCAGTCCGCCAAATCAGGCCGGTATACAGCCAGGCGACCTGTTGCTGGAAATCGAAGGCAATCCAGTTGCGCCGCCACAGGAGCCGACCTTCCGCATGGGCGGTTTTTGTGAAGTTGCCATCGAAAAGCTCAACGGCGAGCGGACGAAGGTCAAGCTGGGAGTCCCTCTGCCCACATCGAAGTGGCACCCCATTGTGCGGCCCCGGCTGGTTTCATGGTCAAAACCGCAGCCGGGCATTGGCCTGCTGAAAGTCACTGGTTTCCCAGGACAGGTGGGGATCGATGTTGCCAAAGAAATCGACCACGCCATTTCTGAACTTCGGGACTGCGACCGGCTGATTATCGACCTGCGGGGAAATCCGGGCGGCGGGGCAGGCGGATTGCGCCTGATGAGCTACATGACGCCGGGTAAAATTCCGGTCGGATATAGTATCACTCAAAAGCGCGCGGCGAAAGGATTCAAGAAGGAAAAGCTCCCACGATTCGGCAAAATTCCGTCTCGCAAAATCGGGCTTTTTCCGCTCTTGCTCCGCCACGCTTTCAGCGACCGGTCAATTGTGATGGTGACAGAAGGTCTCGGCCCGCAGCCTTTTCATGGCCGGATCGCGTTACTCGTGAATCAGCACACCGCCAGCGCCGCCGAAACGATCACCGGCTTTGCCAAAGAAAATAAACTGGCAACCATTGTTGGAACCAAAACGCCCGGCCAGGTCTTGGGCGGGACCGGGTTTAAGATGGGGCACGGATTCGTCTTGCGTATTCCCGTCGTGACCTTCCACACCTGGAGTGGGAACACGCTGGAGGGAAGAGGGGTGCAACCGGATCATTTGGCGGAATTGTCTCGCGTTCGGCTAAGAGAGACACGTGATAGCCAACTTGAAGAGGCACTACATATCGCGACTGGTCTTTAAGAGCGACTGACCGGCGCGCACCGGTCCTGTCACAATAACTTCCGAGTGGCGGGTTATCCGACCGGAAACGCTCATCGACGCCAGTTCTACGGTGTGCCGACTATACGTCAGGTTGGTTGGTCGCGGCCAAGTTCAGCTTCACCGAACCGTACTTAGGATTCGTTCCAGGGGCGATGTGGTAGTATCCGGTGAAGCGTGGCGATGGTCTCGGGCAGTGACATGTATGATCTGCACCAACTTGGCTGGAGCGGCTTTCAGCGGCTGTGTCTCACGATCACAAAGGAGATTCTGGGCCAGACGGTGGAATCGTTTCTTGATTCCGGGGATGGCGGAAGGGACGGCGCATTCTCGGGCACATGGGAGCGGAAGGGAAAAGAAGACCTCCGCGGCGTCTTTGTTATCCAGTGCAAGTTCACGAGCAAGATCAACTATGCTCTTAAAGTATCCGACCTTTTCGATGAGCTCGAGAAAGCACGGAAGCTTGTCGGCCGCAGACTTTGCGACTCTTACGTGCTCATGACGAACGCTGGTTTATCCGGCACCAGCGCCGGAAAAATAGAAGCGCATCTCAAGTCCGTCGGAGTGAAGCACGTCGCGACTTTTGGCTCCAGTTGGATTGACCAGCAGATTCGTGAGAGCAAACGCCTCCGCATGCTCGTTCCCCGCGTCTACGGGCTCGGAGATTTGAGCCAAATTCTCGATGAGCGCGCCTATGCCCAAGCGCGGACTATCCTTGAATCGATGCGCGAGGACCTCGCCAAGATTGTCGTTACCGATGCCTATCGGAGAGCTGTCGACGCGATCGACAAACATAGCTTTGTGCTGCTCATCGGCGAGCCTGCGGCTGGCAAAACCACGATCGCGTCCTTGCTGGCGATGGCTGCACTCGACCAGTGGAATGCGTCGATCCTTAAGCTCGACGACCCCGCGAAGGTCAAGGAGCACTGGAACCCAGACGAGCCGTCGCAATTCTTCTGGCTGGATGATGCATTCGGCGTGACGCAGTACGAAGATTTCCTGGTCCATGGCTGGAACCATATTCTGCCGCAAATCCGGCCGATGCTCCGCAAAGGGGCGAGAATCGTCATGACGTCGCGAGACTACATTTATAACCGTGCTCGCAATGATCTCAAGGAGAGCGCGTTTCCCCTCCTCAGGGAGAGCCAGGTTGTGATCGACGTTCACGACTTGTCCGCGGACGAGAAATGCCAGATACTCTACAATCATCTTAAGCTGGGAAAGCAGCCCCGCTCGTTTCGAACCGAGATCAAGCCTTACCTCGACGGCATTGCAAAGCATGCACGCTTCATTCCGGAAACAGCGCGGCGCCTTGCCGACCCACTTTTCACGCGGGATCTGTTTATCGATGAGTATTACCTCGGCCAGTTCGTCGAAAAGCGCGAGCAGCTTCTCCAGGAAATCCTTCAGGGCCTCGACACCGACAGCAAGGCAGCGCTCGCGCTGATCTACATGCGCAATGGCCGCCTGGAAAGCCCAATCGAACTGCAGCCCTCAGAGACACGGGCCCTTGAGCGTCTCGGCAGCAACCTCGGTGGATGCGTCGGAGCGCTTGATGCTCTGAAGGGCAGTCTCGTGCTGCTTTCTCACGCAGGCGGTGAGTCCGCTTGGCAGTTTAAGCATCCGACCATCGGTGACGCATACGCTGCAATTTTAGTGCAGAGCCCGGAACACCTGGGCATCTTCGTCCAGGGCACAGCCCCGGAGCGGTTGGTCGACCAAGTGACCTGCGGCGACGTCGGAATCGAAAGAGCTGTGGTCCTGCCGAAGGCGCTTTTTCCGCAGATGCTCGCGAGACTTGGAGAGCTTTCTCAGAGCAGGGCCTACAAGTCGGCGTGGTTATCGAGATTTGGCGCGAAGCGGGACCTCCAAGACTTTCTGGCCCACCGCTGTTCCAAAGAGTTCCTCTCACTGTATTTAGCGCACAACCCCGGTCTCCTCGACCAGGTCTCCCAACCCGGACTGTTCCTCGGCGCCGTTCCAGAAGTGCGCCTTGCAAAGCGCCTTCATGAATTGGGCCTCCTGCCGGAGGAGAAAAGGAAGAGGTTTATCGATACAGTGAGACACTATGCTATCGAGGAACAGGACGCGGACGCGCTGGAGGACGACGGAGTCCGAAGCCTTTTCACTCCCGATGAATTTCAAGAACTGGTGCAAAGGGTCCGGACAGAGGTCCTGCCGCGGCTTGGCCCTATCCGGCATAAATGGGAATCAAAACATTCTCCAGACGAATCACCCGAGGCACACATGCAGCCGCTGCTCGATTTCTTCGGATCTCTTGAGGCGCGCTTTAGCGATGATAAGAGCGCAATTGAGCTCATCGACGATCAAATACGCCGCACCAAGTCGTGGATTCGTGAAAACACACCGGACGATCCCAAGAGAAGCCCACGAAAGCTCGGGAAAGTCGAGGCGGCTGGGAAACCACCAACCACGCGTAGTATTTTTGATGATATCGATGCAGATGAGAGTTCTTGACATCATCCCGCACCATAATTGGCGGGCGGCGCGGAATTTCCGGCCGGGGCCTTTCGTCGGCCAAGTCGCCGATGAACGCGCTATACGAGGATGTGATGCGCACGGGCTCCGGCCGAGTCGTCGGCTACTCGGAAGTTACGCTCATGATGGCGAGCAACTCGTCAGTGGCCACCTGAAGCAGCCCAAACTATCTCACCACAAGCGGATAATAGCTCCAATCGACCCCGGGCGGACGTATCGCCAGTAGGTAATGGCCAGGATTCAGCTTTGAAAGGTCAAGCTTTGCCTTGAGCACGGTCAGAGTGCCTTCCGCTGTAGCCATTCCTGTCGCGCTCACTAGCGGCGTTCCCGGCTCCTCGAAAACCCCAATATCATAGGTCCCCGTTCGGCTGCCGGTAGGAAGATAGAGGGACACGTCATCAATACCGCGCAACAGCATCAACGGTTGTTGTGCTTGCTCTCCCGTTTCCGGCACGCCGCGCAGAACCAGGCGGTTCCTCAAGTCCAGGACCAGTGCTATATTCGTGCTCACCGGGTGTCGCCGGCTCCTCACCACAAACCACGATGCAAAAAAGATGATGACGACGATGGCCGCAATTCCGACTGCTTTTAGCCTCCGCTCCCTCTGAGCCACCCGGCGAAACCGCGCGAAATCGTTGTAACACGGCGAGCAGCGGGACATATGAAGAATAAAATCCTGATGCTGCGCGAGCTTCGATTTGTCGCGCGCGAGCGCCTCGATCAGATCCTGCGGCGGGCATCCTTCACGATTGGGATTGGGAAACGCCGTCGAGAAGACAGAACGCCCGGCTTTCAGCAGCCGTTCTTCTTCGCGCTTCGACAGCGGTTTTGTATCATCGGGAGGATTATTACTCAACGTCGTTGTCCGGCCTCAATGGGTGGGCCCGGGCTCGTTCTTGGGACCGTTTTGGATGAACTGCCTCATTCGTTCGAAGCCTCGCTGAAGCTGCTTCCGCACGGCCCAGTCGCTCGCGCCCACAGCCGCTGCGATCTCTTTGGGCTTCAGGCCCTGCGACCAGAGCACGCAAATCTTTCGCGTGCCGTCGTCAAGAATTGCGAGAGCCTCCTCCGTCAGAATCTTGGCATCGAGTTTCTCAACGCATGACGTATCCGACGTGGGCCGGCCGGCGAGTTCTGCCGAATCCAGCGCTTCCACCTTGCTGGCTCTCCGAAGCAGCTTTCTCGCTTCGTTGACGAATGATTTGAAGAGATACGCCCCATAATCCTGAACCGGCGCTCGCGTCTCGGCTGTCCCAACACCACCAGCCACCCGGTCGAGAAGGATGTCACGCTCGATCGTGTCAGGCAACATCGCGTCTGCGTATACCTGAATGCGGGGCCACGTCTCGCCCACAGCCCGCAGGAGAGCGCGGCGCCGCTTGGCGTCCCTGATATTCGCTGCCGACGCGATATACGGAAAGGGTCTTTCGGGGTCGTCTTCCATACCTGAACCTCGCCCACCCCTCATTTCCCTAGCAACTTGGCACGGACCCAAGAAAAATTCAATAAAAAAGTTTGCAGGACCTGTCCAATTTTGCCTTTCTCAAGGCTCTACATAGTGAAGGGACAAAATGATGCTCAAACATTCTCCGATTCGAGGAGGCGTGACCTGATGAAGACGATTACGGAAAGCCCGAAGCGAAAACCCTGGAAATTCACACGAATGGGAGTGTTGACGTTTGCCGCGTCGATGGCGCTGGCTGAGAACACGTTTGCCCAGGGGGTGGGGAATTCCCCATGGGAGAACGCCGTTCAAGTGTTGCAGACGTCGTTTACCGGGCCGATTGCTACCGGC
>Ga0070735_10000317_pt1 | contig 56351 bp, 48 predicted proteins | sample Coa_R1_FD_66443 | JGI IMG/M metagenome (GOLD analysis project Ga0070735, IMG submission 66443) | Surface soil microbial communities from Centralia Pennsylvania, which are recovering from an underground coalmine fire - Coalmine... | ecosystem: Environmental > Terrestrial > Soil > Unclassified ... | reverse complement strand
GCGTTCGCAAAGGAGCGCGAGGACATCGGCAAGGTGCTCGACCAGATTCTCGTCGCGCCCGAGGACGAAGTGCTGATGATCACCACGTCCAATCAAGTGATTCGCCTGCGGGTCGCGGACATTCGCAAAGCCGGGCGCTCCACGAAGGGCGTGCGCCTGCAGCGGCTCGGCGAGGGCGACGAGGTAATCGCCATCACCAACCTGGGCAAACAGGCAAAACAGATCACCGACATCACCGGAGAGCCGGTTGAAACCTAGACATAAGGGGACAGGTTAGGAGCAGCATGAGTGCATTAGCCGACGTAACGCAATCGAACTTTCAGACCGAGGTGCTGGGCGCGCCCCAGCCGGTGCTTGTGGATTTCTGGGCGCCGTGGTGCGGCCCGTGCAAAATGCTTGCGCCGGTAGTCGAGAAAGTCGCCGGCTCGCATGCCGGCCGCGCGAAGTTCGTGAAACTGAACACCGACGAGAATCCGAGCCTTGCGGGCGAGTATCAAGTCTCCGGCATCCCGTGTCTGATTCTGTTCAAGGGCGGCAAGGCCGTGGATCGCATCGTCGGCTACGTTTCAGAGCAGACGATTACGTCGATGCTTTCGAAACATTTGAACTAGCCGCATGTCATCGTGAGCCTGTCGAACGACCCCGAGCTTGTCGAGGGGAGCACGAATCAAACAGTGCGCGGGATTCCTCCCGTGCATCGTTTTTTATCCGAACCGCGCATTGAGGCGTATGAGGCGCTGCTCGGAAGAGAACTCGTAAAGCGCTGCATCGGCGAAACGCTCGGTCAAGCGCGCCTCGACTACGCTCGGCGTCCTTCGATACCTCAGGATGACAGTGGGCCGCCTCAGGATGACACGGCGCGAATCTTCGATTCGCTGTGTGGTGAAGTGCTTGAGAAACTCGAGCGTAGCGCGTTCGATTTGCTCGTGCCGGTCATCAATGGTACGGGAATTTTGCTGCATACCAACCTCGGCCGCGCGCCGCTTGCCGCTTCGGCATTTGAAGCGATGCACGCTGCCGGCAGCGGCTATTCAAATCTCGAGTACGACATTGCCGAAGGCCGGCGCGGTTCGCGCTACGCGCGCGCAACCTCACTGTTGCAGTCGCTGACGGGCGCGCAGGACGCGCTGATCGTCAACAACTGCGCGGCGGCCGTGCTGCTCATTCTCGACACCTTCGCACGGGACAGAGAGGTGGTTGTCTCGCGCAATCAGCTCATCGAGATCGGCGGGGGTTTCCGGCTGCCGGACGTGCTCAAACGCAGCGGCGCGCGTTTGGTCGAAGTCGGTGCGACGAACAAAGTCTATCTGAAAGACTACGAGCGCGCGCTCACGCCGGACACCGCGCTGCTGCTGCGTTCGCATCCGTCGAACTATCGCATCGTCGGCTTCACGCACGACGTCGAAGGACGGGAACTCGTGGGTCTGGGCAAGCGTGCCGGCATTCCCGTCGTCGAAGATTTGGGCAGCGGCGCGCTCGTCGATCTAGCGGAATATGCGTTGCCGCACGAGCGCACGGTGCAAGAGGCCGTTGCGGAAGGCATCGACCTGGTCGCGTTTTCCGCCGACAAGATGCTCGGTGGCCCGCAAGCCGGCATCATCGTGGGCTCAAGCGTGCTGATTGCACGTCTGCGGGCCAATCCGCTTCTGCGCGCGTTGCGTGTCGACAAACTCACGCTCGCAGCGCTCGCGCAAACGCTCCGGCTGTATATGACGCCGCAGACCCGCGCGCATATTCCGTTTTTTGCCATGCTCGGCGCGTCACTCGACGAGTTGCGGTCGCGCGCGCAGCGCTACGTCGGCGCGTTGCCGAGCGCCGCGATTGTGGACAGCAGCGCGTACGTCGGCGGCGGATCGCTGCCGGAGAGCGCGGTGCCGTCCATTGCGGTCGCAATCGAACCGCCTCGGGGTGCGGAGTCCGCTGCACAGGAATTGCGCCGCTCGCGCATGCCGATTATCGGACGCATCGACCAAGACCGTCTGCTGCTCGATCTGCGCACCGTCTTTCCGTCGCAAGACGACGAAGTGATGTCGGCGCTCCGAAGGATCTAGGCAGCTTCAATGGCGCTAGGGTCTACAGTACTAAACGGGTACGGGTAGCACGAATCGGGCCCCTTCATTGCGTAGCATTTGAAAAGGCGTTATGCAGTTAATGGCAACGCCGTTACACGCATTCGGTATCTTGATTCTGGTTCGTGAGTTCGCCGGCTTCTCGTGCGTTACGACCGTATACCGCAGCGCTAGTGCATGCGCGACAAGATAAGAATCCGATGCCTGTAAGAACGTACTCACCGCAGCCTGCTCGTACTGCGCCGAAGCTGCCCATGTGCTCACGGTGCCCAGTGCGCTTGCCAATGCAGCATCCGGCCTTAGAAAAAACTGGTCTCCGCGCAGCGCGGCCCAACGGGTTAGGTCGTCATTTCCCGCTCGGATGTCATCATGAACCTTCGCTATACTAAACACCACGCCAGCCTGGTTGCGGGTAATTAACCAGTCCCAAAAAGCTGGGCAGAAGTCGAACCCGTAGTGCAAGTTTTTTGCTTGCATGAAGACGTCCGAGTCGAGGAGGTACACTACGAGATACCCAGGTTACGTGCGAGTTCGTGGAAGGTATCCGCCTTGGAAATCGAGAGAAGGCGAAACGCATCGCGGTACAGTGTTTGGCCCTCAAGAGTAGAGGACACGAGCGCAAAGGCGAAGCGCCTTCCGACGCGCGATCGTTCAGTCGCATAGAAATTGCCGCCGCTTCCACTTTGCACGTCGCGCAAATGCTCGAGTTCATCGTCATATGCTTCCGCCAGGTTTCGCCGTGTGATGAATCCTGCGTCGTACATGCGACGAAGTATAACAAGCGTGCTAACTTTGAAGTGGCGCGCAATCCTGTCTAGCGACGCGCGAAGGTCCTCACCGGTACGATAGACGGCGCGAAACGCCGAAAGGGGCACAAGCAGCTCTGCCGCTACGCGATTGCTCCAACGCTCGATAATCGGGTGCGGAGCGGAAACGGCTTGGCTATTGGAAAGCGCCGTTTTTCCAAGCCAGATGTGTGCCAATTCGTGCGCAAGAGTAAACATCTGGGCTGCTTTGCTGTCCGACCCATTAATGAAGATAAGCGGTGCCAGCGGATCGGAAAGAGCGAATCCGCGGAATTCGCTTGTATCCAACACCCGGTGCGTGTTGTTTCCAACGACTCCGCTCACCATCACTAGTACACCCAGACTGTCTGTCTGTTCGATTAGGCGCCTCAAGGCTTCAGTCCAAGTGTGCGTGTCCCGGCGTTGTTCGACGGTGAAACCGAGCGCGTTTCGAATGATAGCGGCAGTTTCCGACACGTTATCCTCAACGGTTGCCGTACCTACGAACGGCAAAGGTGCAGAATTGTTTTCGCGCGCATAATCGCGATACCACTCCTGCCGCTGCTGACAGAGGTATATTGTGTCTAGCATGTCCGGACTTGGCCGCTCAACGTGCCTGTCGGCTATCGTACGCAAGTCGGGGATTGGAACAGTTTCCACTGGCGGTTCAGCCAAGAAGAAATAGCCAAACGGCGTATGCGTCGCCCGCGCAAAGTCTTCAAGCTGCTTGAACGTGGGTTTAGCGGTTTCGCTTTCCCAGTCGGAAAGGCGAGGGAATCGGCGGGCTAAGTCTGCGGGATCCAAACGGGCACGTTCCCAAGCCCACCTTAGCAGCTCGGGTTTCACGTCCACACGGACCGGAGCGGGCTGTGCCATTGGCGCATCAGTTGGCGTTCGGTTATAAATTTTCCGCCTAAAATAAACAGCCTCTGCGAACACAGGGTCTCTAAGTTCCTCTCGCGGAACCTTTGAATGAATGCATATCGTCGGAACGGCGGGTCACGTCGACCACGGCAAATCCTCACTCGTAAGCGCGCTCACCGGAACAAACCCGGATCGCTGGCTCGAAGAGCAACTGCGGGGCATGACGCTCGATCTCGGCTTTGCTCATCTGCGTTTCGACGACGGAATCGAAGCGGGGATCGTCGACGTTCCCGGTCACGAGCGCTTTCTGCACAACATGCTCGCGGGTGCGGCCGGCATGGAATTGTTGCTGCTGGTCATCGCCGCGACCGAAGGCGTGATGCCGCAAACCGTGGAGCACTTGCAGATTCTGCGTTATTTGAACGTGCGCGACGTCTTGGTCGTCGTCACGAAGATGGACCTCGTGCCGCCGGAGGAAGGCGGTGCAGTGTGCTCGCGCATTCACGAACAGTTGCGCGGAACGATCGCGCAAGACGCGGGAATCTTCGCCGTGTCGACGGCGACCGGCTATCAACTGGACGTCTTGCGTACGGCAATTCATGATTCACTTGCAAAACTATCCGCGCGCGATCCCGATGCTCCCGCGTATCTGCCGATCGATCGCGTCTTCGCGTTGCCGGGGCACGGCACTATCGTCACCGGCACGCTGATGCAAGGGCGCATCGCAGTAGGCGACTCGCTCAAACTCGAACCTTCGGGGAAACCGGTGCGCGTGCGCAGTTTGCAGAGCTTCGGACAGAAACGCGAGCGCGTCGAAGGCGGCGCGCGTGTTGCCGTCAACGTTCCGAACGTCGACGTGCACGAGATTGCGCGCGGCGACATGCTCGTTGCCCCGCAATTTGCTCCCGCGGACGCGTTCGCCGTCGCATTCACACCGCTGCCCGAAGCGCTCCCGATTTTGCGCCGGCGCAACGCGGTTCGCGCGTACGTCGGATCCGCGGAGATTCTCGGTACGCTCGTGCTGGACGACGTGCCGCACGAACCGGTCGAACTGCACGCACAGCTCTTTCTACGCCGTTCGACGGTTGCGCATCCGGGAACGGCATTCGTCGTGCGGCGTCTATCGCCGAAGAATCTGCTAGGCGGCGGACGCATCGAGGGACGCACCGGCGCGGCGAATGGCGCGGCGCACGCCGCGGAAACGTCGCGAAATCCGCACGAAGCGATGGCGCTCGAGGTCTTGCGCAAGGCCGGACTGCACCCGCTGAGCGCGGCGGAGATCGCGCGCGAAGCCAACGTGCGCGAAGATGCTTTGCAGCCTGCGCTCGGCGCCCTGGTCGAACAAGGAGAAGCGCTGCGCGTTGCGCGGCCCGTCGCATTCGTCGATGCACGCGCCGCACAGACGCTGCTGGATCGCGCACTCGACCACCTCGCACAGCAACATCGGAGCGAACCGTGGGCCATGGGCAGCACCTCACTCGCGCTCGCGCGCGCTTTTGAAATGGACGAGCCGCTCTTGCTGCGCGTTCTCGGTGCGTATGCGGAAGAGGGGCGCATCGCGCACCGCTCCGGCTACTTCGCGCTGACGGATCACACGCCGAAGCTCTCGTCCGAGCAGCAGGCGTTTTTCGAGCACTATGCTCCCGCCGATCCGGCCAGTCCGTTCGCTCCCACGCCGCTCGCGCAGGTCGTCGCGGCGGTGAAACAATCGCGCATCAACGGCATCGGCAAAGCGTTCGACACGCTGCTCGCAAAGGGGGCGCTCGTCAAAGTCGGCGACGACGTCTATCGCGGCGCGCAGATCGCGCAGATTCGCGCGCGCGTCGAGCAGTTTCTGCGCAGCAACAAGCAAATGACGATGGCGCAATTTCGCGACCAAATCGGCACATCGCGTAAATACGCCGTTCCGCTGCTGGAATGGTTCGATGCGCGCGGAATAACCGTTCGCAGCGGGGATTACAGAATGCTACGCAGTAAACCCGGCGCCCACGGGGAGACTTGATGAAGGCAGAAAGATTTAGGCGCCGTGACGCTGCGGGGGCCCCAACGAAGTTGGGGGGCACGCAGGCTAGGCCGGAGCGCCTTTTAAAATGATTCACGCGGGTGTACTGCCGAAGGCCGAACTGCACGTGCACATCGAGGGCACGTTCGAACCGGAGCAGATCTTCTCGTTCGCGGAGCGCAACGGCGTTTCGATCAGGTACCCGAATCTCGACGCGCTGCGCGCAGTGTACGAATTCACCGACCTGCAATCGTTTTTGAATCTGTATTATGAAGCGCTATCCGTCTTACGCACTGAGCGGGACTTTGAGGAACTGACGCTCGCGTATCTCCGCCGCGCGCAGGCGCAGAACGTCAAACACGCGGAGATCTTTTTCGATCCGCAGGCACATCTGGGTCGCGGCTTGCGATTCGAAACCGTGATCGACGGCCTGTGGTCGGCGCTCAGTCGCAGCGAGCGCGACTTCGGCATCACCACCAAATTGATCATGTGCTTCCTGCGCGATCATCCCGCATCGTCGGCAATGGAGACGCTCGATCTCGCACTGCGGTTTCAAGAGCGCATCGTCGGAGTCGGCCTGGATTCCGCCGAGGTCGGGAATCCGCCGTCGAAATTCGTGACGGCGTTCGAACGGGCGCGCGCGCTCGGATTCCTCGCGGTTGCGCATGCCGGCGAAGAAGGGCCGGCGTCATACGTTTGGGATGCGCTCGACAACTTGAAGGTTTCGCGCGTCGATCACGGTGTGCGGTGCATGGACGATCCCGACCTCGTCCAACGGCTTCGCCGAACGCGCATGCCGCTGACGGTGTGCCCGTTCTCGAACGTGCGTCTCCGCGTCGTGCCGTCGCTGGAACAGCACCCGCTGCGCCGCATGCTCGATGCCGGGTTGCTCGTCACCGTCAACTCCGACGATCCCGCGTACTTCGGCGGGTATGTGGGTGACAACTATACTGAGTGCGCCAAGGCCCTCAAGCTTTCGGATGCCGAACTGGTTCAACTGGCTTGCAACTCGTTCGAGGCGTCCTTCATCGACGACGAGACGCGGGCGCGGTACTATGATGCCGTGCAGACCGCTGTCACCAACCAAGCGGAACGGTCCGCAACTGACAGGCCGCACCTGTTGTCTGACAGGGTGAACCTATGAATGTCGATCGCATGACGGAGCGCGTTCAAGACGCGCTCAACGCCGCGTATACGCGCGCGCTCAGTGAACACAACACGCAAACGACCCCCGAGCATTTGCTTGCGGCGCTTCTCGATCAGGATCGCGGCATCGCGCCCGACATCGTCAAGCACGCCGGTGTCGACCCCAAGGTCCTCGCCGCCAAAGCGGACGAGGCAATCGGCCGGTTGCCGCGTCTGACGGGCTCCAGCGCCGATCAGGCCACCGTCACCGTCGCTCCGGATTTGACGCGCTTGTTCGCCCAGGCGGAATCGGATGCAAAGCAGCTGCAAGACGACTACGTGTCGGTCGAGCATTTGCTGCTGGCGATGACGCAAAACAGCGGCGCAGTCGGCCGCATCTTCCGCGAATTGGGACTTACGCGCGACAAACTGCTCATCGCCTTGCGCGAGGTGCGGGGAAATCAGCGTGTGACCACGCAGAATCCCGAAGGCACGTACAAGAGCCTGGAACGCTACGGGCGCGATCTGACGCTGGAAGCGGAGCGCGGCAAACTCGATCCGGTGATCGGGCGCGACGATGAAATTCGCCGGGTCATTCAAGTGCTCTCGCGCCGGACCAAAAACAATCCGGTGCTCATCGGCGATCCGGGCGTCGGCAAGACGGCGATTGTGGAAGGCCTCGCGCAGCGCATCGTGCGCCGCGACGTCCCCGAAGGTTTGAAAGACAAACGCATCGTTGCGCTCGACATGGGGGCGCTCATCGCCGGCGCGAAATATCGCGGCGAATTCGAGGAGCGTCTCAAAGCGGTGCTCAAAGACGTGTCCAGCTCCGAAGGGCAAATTCTGCTTTTCGTCGACGAACTGCACACGGTCGTCGGAGCCGGTAAAGCGGAAGGCGCGATGGATGCGGGCAACCTGCTCAAACCGATGCTCGCGCGCGGCGAGCTGCACATGATCGGCGCGACGACGCTCGACGAATATCGCAAGTACGTCGAAAAAGACGCGGCGCTGGAACGCCGCTTCCAACCGGTGTTCGTCGATCAGCCCAGCGTCGAGGACACTATCTCGATTCTGCGCGGCCTGAAAGAGAAGTACGAAGCGCACCACGGCGTGCGTATCAAGGATTCGGCCCTGGTGGCGGCAGCGACGTTGTCGAACCGCTACATCAGCGATCGGTTTCTGCCCGACAAAGCCATTGACTTGGTCGACGAAGCGGCGGCAAAGCTGCGCACCGAGATCGATTCGATGCCGCAGGAGCTCGACGAACTCACGCGCCGGGTGATGCAGCTCGAGATCGAACGCGAAGCCTTGCGCAAAGAAACCGACGAGGCGAGCAAACGCCGCTTGGAGCAGCTCGAAAAAGAACTCGCGGATCTCAAGGAAGATCAGCGCGCGCTGCAAGCCCGCTGGCAGACCGAGAAAACGGCGGCGATGAAAATGCGCGACATGCGCGAGCAAATCGAGCAGACGAAGGTGCAGATCGAACAGGCGGAGCGCCAGTACGATCTCAACCGCGTCGCCGAATTGCGCTACGGAAAACTTGCGAACTTAGAACGTCAGCTCCACGAAGAGGAAGAACGCCTGAGTTCGCGCGATGGGCATACGCGTCTTTCGAAAGAAGAAGTCGACGAAGAGGACATCGCCGAGGTCATCAGCCGCTGGACGGGTGTGCCCGTCTCGAAAATGCTCGAGGGAGAAGTGCAGAAGCTGCTGCACCTGGATGAAGAGCTGCACAGACGCGTCATCGGGCAAGATGAAGCTGTTACCGCCGTGGCGGAAGCAGTGGTCCGTTCTCGTTCGGGCCTCGCCGATCCGAATCGCCCCATCGGTTCGTTCATTTTCCTCGGTCCGACCGGCGTCGGCAAGACCGAACTCGCGCGCGCACTCGCAGAATATTTGTTCGACGACGAACGCGCGATGATTCGCATCGACATGTCCGAGTATCAGGAGAAGCACACGGTGGCGCGCCTGCTCGGCGCACCGCCGGGATATATCGGCTTTGAAGAAGGCGGACAGCTCACCGAAGCCGTGCGGCGCCGTCCGTACAGCGTCATCTTGTTCGATGAGATCGAAAAGGCGCATCCCGACGTCTTCAACGTCTTCCTGCAAATCTTGGACGACGGACGCCTGACCGACGGTCAAGGACGCACGGTCGATTTCCGCAACACGATCGTCATCATGACCTCGAACATCGGCAGCCATCGCATTCTCGACTACAAGGGCGATTTGGGCGGCGCGGAATATGCGATTATGCGCGCAACGGTGCTTGACGAGCTGCGTCAGCATTTTCGTCCCGAGTTTTTGAATCGCGTCGACGAAGTGATAGTCTTCCACGCGTTGACCGAGGAAGAACTCGGCGAGATCATCGAGATTCAGCTGAAGCGCGTGCGTGAGCGTCTCGCGCATCGTCGCATCGAACTCGAACTGACCGACGAGGCGAAGCGGCACTTGGTGAAGACCGGCTACGACCCGGTCTACGGTGCGCGTCCGCTCAAACGCGCGATTCAGAAAGAACTGGAAACGCCGCTCGGCCGTAAGATTCTTTCGGGCGAAGTGCGCGAAGACCAGAAAGTCGTGGTCGGCTACGACGACATCCGCGGCGAACTCACGTTCACCGCGGAGACTTCCGGCGAGCCGGTACTCGTGTAATGAAACTCGCCATTCCGATTTCACTCCTGGCGGCCTTCAGTGTCATCGCGCCGCTCGGCGCAGCGGCACAGACCAGCGGCAACGAACCCGTCGCGATCAACGCGTGCGGCCCGATCCTGAACGGGAACAATACGCAAAATCTATTCGGCGTACCTGTAGCATCGAGCAGTTCGGGCATCAAGATTCAATTTACGAATGAATCGCCGAAGACGGCGAATCTGATCAACTTCGCAGTGAAGTCCAACGGAGACTCGTTCGTCATTCGCGACGTCGGTACGTTCTCGCCCGGCATCGAGATTACGCACAAGTTCACGAATGGCTCGGGGCAGGCGTTCGTGCTTCCGCAGTTCGTCGCGCCGAAGATCTCGTGCCGCGTGCAGTCCGTCGGTTTCACGGACGGCACCGTGTGGCGGCGCGGTCAGACGCAGGCGTCCGTGCCGGCCGGTGCTTCCGCAAACCCGCTCACCGCTTCTCCGCAATCGGTGAGCATCGATAGCAACGCCGAGCAGCATCTGTTCATGGTCATGAGCAGCGAGAAGATTGCAGCGTTTTCGGAACAAGACACCTGCAAAGGCATAGCTGCGATCAGTTTGGCGGCGTCGGGTGAATCTGCTGCAACATACTCGGTCAAGCCCATTGCGCCGGGAACGTGTTCGGTCGCCGTTCGCGATCAAGCCGGCAACAACATCATGGTGCCGATTACGGTCCGTTAGTTCCACGTTAAAGCGTAACGCAAGCATAAAGAATCGGGCGGAAACGTCCGATTCTTTTAGTTACCGTTATGCACGCATTGCTCTTGGCCATGCTGCTCAAAGCCGCGACGGTAATCGTCTCCGGAGACGTCGGCACGCCCCAGCCGCAAGACCTCGTGCTCGTCGGCGTCGGCACGGGCGTGGTGGTCGCGAAACTCGACGCGCAGCACTACGCGGTCGTTACGGCCGCTCACGTTGCGCGATACAGCCACCCGCACGTTGCCGTGTACGGTCGGCCGCACGGGCGGTTCCGCGTCGAGCAAGTAATACTCGATCCAAGCGGGCAGGATCTCGCGATGCTCGTCGTGCGCTCGAAGGCGCCCCTGCCCGTCGTTGCACTCGCGCCGCGCGAACCAAAAACCGGCGCGCGGCTGGAAGTCGTAGGGCATCCGTTTGCGCGAACGTGGCGCGTCAATCACGCGCGGTACGCGCAAGGAACAGTGGTGCCGAGCGCTTTGCTTACGTCGCTCGTGACTCGCGACACGAACCTGTGGATCTGCCGCGGATGCGATCGCGGGAATTCCGGCTCGGGAATTTACGATGCGCAGGGTCGACTCGACGCGGTTATCTACGCCGCGGCGCCGCTGCCGGCATATCGCCGCGCCGACGCACGCGAATTGCAATCCGACGAGTACAACCCGCACATCGTGCGCCAAGTGCTTGCGATCGACGTGCGCGAGGTGCGTTCCCTATTACGCTACACGGGGCGCGCGTGGCGCGAACGATAACGTCGGCCTCGCTCCCATGATTACCAGCCACAACATGATTGCCACTTCGCCGAATTGCACGGGAAACGCGAAGTTCTCGACCGTTTCGATGTATTGCGGCCACAGGATGCCCGTAACGGACTGAGCCACGTAAGCGAAACAGTTCAGCACGAGCCAAACGCCCAAAGTCTTCGGCAAGAATCCCGACTTGTACACGAGGATGCCGAACGGCAGCAGCCACAGCCCCCAGAACATCTCATTGAAGACGTTTCCGTAGTGATGCAGGTTGAAGAACAGCATCATCGTCGCCTCACGCTGCGCCGGCGCAAACGCCGAAAAGAATGCCGCACCGGTTGCGGAGAGCAGCGCGCCGATGCTGTTGAGTTCATTCGCAAACGAAATCGGCACCGAGACGATGCCCAAAGCCGCGAGCGCCACGGCCAAACCGCGATCCACACCGCTGAACAGCCGGTAGAGCGCGAGCGCAACGAAGATCTCCAAAACCCCGCAGATAACGATATCCAAGATACCGGCACGAAAGAGCATCTGGTGTGTGACGATGTTGTGCGCGGTTGCCGGCGCGTTTCCCGGCACAAAAATCATGTTCGGAATAACCACTAAGGGAAATGGCCCAAGCACGACCAAAAGCAGGTACCACAGGCCCGCAACTCTGGCGTCTCTGTCGACAGAACGCATGGCTGCCTCCTTCTCACCCTCAGCTGCCATACGTGCGCAAGTCGCGAAAGTTTCGCGTAAAAGGGTCGCCAGCAAGCGGGCATTAATTCTGCAGAATCATGGAGGATTCGCGGCGCTCTCCGGCATTGGACCGCGTGCTCGGCATCATGCCGCCGCTCCTAGCGATTGAATCGCCCGACGGTTACGGCAAGACGACAATGGCGTTGGCCTATGCCGGCGTATTCAAGACGCACGCGTCCATCGATCTGACGGGCGTGCAAACCGCGCGCGAGCTGCTTTTCGCGCTTCTGAACATGCTGCCGTCCGGAGACGGCGATGATGCGTATCGCCGGCAGGCGCGGCTGTCGCTTGCGGCCGACGAAACCGTGCCGCCGCAACTCGTGCAGCGCGTGCTCGAAATTTGGCGCGATCCCGGTGCGCCCGCTGCCGTCGTCTTCGACAACGCGGAGCACCTTTCGCCTGATGTGCTGTGGCTCTTCGGCGAGATCCTCGAGCACCGTCCATCACACCGTGTTTGCATCGTTTGTTCGGAAACGCCGCTTAAACTCACGGCCGTCGCATCCGGCGCGGGGATGCTCGTCGGCGAGTCGGATTTGGTGTTTTCCGCCGAAGAAACGCGCGCGCTTTTCGCGGAGAACCCACCATCGCCGGAACACCTGCGCCGCGTCGTCGACCTCACGCAAGGGAGGCCGATTACGGCGGCTCTGCTGCGCTGGTTGCATGCAACGGGAAAACTCGAGCCGGCACTTTCGCACGCCGAGCAGCATGAGCATCCCGCGAAACGCTATGCGGCCGTTCTACAGCAGGCCCTCGAATCGCTAACCGAGCTGCAGCGCCGCGTCGTCGACTTTTGCTCGGTCGTGCCGAACGTCTGCATCGCCGACGTACGGACGTGCTTGGGCTCGCTGCATGCCGAAGAACTGAGCACGTCATTGCGCTCTTTTCCGCTTCTTCGAATGCAGGACGATCGAGTCGAGGTGCATTCGTTGTTGCGAGCGGCGATTGCCGCCGAAAATACGCGCGCTGCGGACGACTTGCGCGCGGCGGCTCGCGCGGCAATGCGGCGCGGCGACCGCGATGCGGCTGCCGCGCGATACGTCGCCTGCGGAGATCGCGACGAGGCGCGGAAGGTGCTGGACGATCTGCTCGAACACGGCACCACGGCGGCCGTGGCCACCGTCGCGACGGTTGTCGATCGCACCACGCTGGAGCGTCATCCGCGATGGTTCGTCATTGTGACGGTTCTGCGTCGTTACGACATTACTCCGGCGGAGAACCTGGCGAGCATACGCAGCCGGCGCGTGCAAATCGAACAAACCGGCGACCCGGCGGCGCGATTCACGGTCGGCACGTTGGAATTGCACCAACTGCTGCATTCCGGGCTGCATGAAGAGGCGCGAACACGGTTGCAAGAACTCGAAAATCTCGTGGCCTCGCTCAAGCGCAGCGGCGGCGTCGTGAACGCGCTCCGCGCACACGTCGCCGCGCGATTCGTCGACGTACTTGCGGGCGTGATCGCGGTTGCCGAAGGTGAGTTTTCATCGGGGGAGCGGCTGCTCAAACGCGCGCGTTTTACGCTCGGGCAATTCCCGATGATCACGCTCATTGCCGCGAGCGACGGGTGGCTGCCCATCGGACTCCAGCGCGCCGACATCCAACTGATTAGGCAGCAATGCGCGCGCGCTCGCGAGACCTTGAATCGAACGGGGCTCGACGTGGTGCTGCTCGACCTCGACGTAAACGAAGCTTTCGCCGGATGGGCGCTCGGCGACGACGCAATGTACGAGGAATCAATCGAACGAGTGGATTCCCGCGCACAAGCGTACCGGTTACATGGCTTCGATCACTTGCTCGCTTGCGCAGGGCGCCGCGACGCGTGCGAGCCGCTCGGCATCGAGCCGTTACGGCGAAGCGTCATCTCGCATCTGCTGGCAGCGGGGCGGATGGGTCCGCAAAGGCTTTCTCATGCGCAGAACGCGCTGCGCTTGGCGCGCGAACTGCGTCACGCGCTGTTCATTACACTTTCCGCGATTGCCGTTCGCGAGCGCGGCGGCGATGCCGCGTGCGAGCCGGACGAGTTGCTTACCCTGTCTGCGCAGCTCGAAAGCGCATTTCGCAGCCGCATGCGCGACAGGGACTGAATTTACGTCCGGCTCAGTTCCCGCTTACGCTGGCGCAGGCGGTCCGCTTCGTTCAACAGGCGCTTGCGCACGCGAATCGATTTCGGCGTCACTTCGACGAGCTCGTCGTCTTCAATGAACTCTATCGCGCGTTCGAGCGAGAGCTCTTCGGGCGGCGCGAGTTTGACGTTTTCATCGGAACCCGCAGCCCGCATATTGGTGAGTTTCTTTTCGCGCACCACGTTGAGCGCGACGTCCTTGTCGTCGTTGGCGCGTCCGACCACCATGCCTTCGTACACGTCGACGCCGGGGCCGAGGAAAAAGCGTCCGCGCTGCTCTACACCCATCAGCGCATAGCCCGTCGTGCGTCCCGTGTCGCTCGCGACCAGCGCTCCGATGTTGCGCCCGGGTAATTCACCTTGCCACTCTTGATGATCGTAATACGTGTGCGACATCACGGCGGTGCCGCGCGTGAGCGTGAGCAATTCGCCGCGCAAACCGAAGATCGCGCGCGTCGGCATCGTATATTCCAAGCGCCGCGACTCGCCGACGCTGAGCATATTCGACATAATCGCTTTACGGCGTCCGAGAGCTTCGATGACCGGGCCTTCGTATTCGGACGGCACGTCGACCACGACGTATTCCACCGGTTCCCACTTCTTGCCGTCGCGTTCGGTGACGATGACTTGCGGCTTGGAAACTTGCAGCTCGTACCCTTCGCGCCGCATCGTTTCGATCAAGATCGAAAGATGCAGTTCGCCGCGTCCGCGCACTTCGAACGTGTCCGCGGATTCGGTATCGGAAACACGCAGCGCGACGTTCGACTCGAGCTCCGACATGAGACGCGCACGGATCTGCCGCGACGTAAGAAACTTCCCTTCCTTGCCGGCGAAGGGCGAGTTGTTCACGCTGAAAAACATCGAGACCGTCGGTTCATCGACGGCAACGGCGTGCACGCCTTCGGGCGCGCTCACGTCGGCAATCGTATCGCCGATGTTCAGGCCTTCGATGCCGGAGACACAGACGATGTCGCCCGCCGATGCTTCCTCGACTTCAACGCGCTCGAGGCCTTGAAACGTCAGGAGCTTGGTCAAGCGCAATCCGGTTTCAACCGTGCCCTCGCGCGCAACTTTTGCGATTGGCGCATTCGTTTTCGCGCTGCCGCGAAAGACGCGGCCGATGCCGATGCGCCCCACGTATTTGTTGTGGTCGATTGCGGAGACCAGCATCTGGAACGGTCCCTCTTCGGCCGGCGCGTCCGGCACGTGTTCGCAGATCACTTGGAAGAGCGGCTCCAGATTTTGGCTTGCATCGTCGAGCGTACGTTTGGCAATGCCGAACTTCGCGTTGGTGAACACGACCGGAAAATCTGCCTGCTCGTCGCTTGCGCCGAGTTCGATGAAGAGATCGAAAACTTCGTTGACGACTTCGGTGGGCCGCGCGTCCTTACGGTCGATCTTGTTGACGACGACGATTGCCTTGAGATCCAGTTCGAGTGCCTTGCGCAGCACGAAGCGCGTTTGCGGCATTACGCCCTCGGCAGCGTCGACCAGCAGCAGCACGCCCTGCACCATCTGCAGCACGCGTTCGACCTCGCCGCCGAAGTCGGCGTGTCCGGGCGTGTCGACGATGTTGAACTTGACGTCGCCGTGGCGAATCGCCGTGTTCTTCGCGAGAATGGTGATGCCGCGCTCGCGTTCGAGCGGATTGGAATCCATCACGCGCGTTTCCACGTGCTGGCCCTCGCGGAAGACGCCGCTCTGCTTGAGCATGGCATCCACCAGCGTGGTTTTTCCGTGGTCCACGTGGGCGATGATGGCGACGTTGCGGAGGTCGTGGCGGGTCTTGGTCATGGTCGTGCTGTTCTTACCATAGAATACGCATAACGCGCTAGTGGTTTGGCAGCCGGCGCTTATTGGGCCGCCCGCGGTAAGGTGAACCAGAAGGTGGTCACCTTGTTCCGGACGCTTTCGAAGCCGATGCGCCCGCCCATCAGCGAAACCAGCTCGGAGCAGATGTACAGACCCAGGCCGATGGAGGCATCGCCGCTGTCCCGGCCGATGCGCCCGAACCGTGTGAAGATTTTGTCGCGCTCGCTTTCCGGAACGCCCGGCCCTTCATTTTTGACTGCAAAACGCATGCCTTCGTCCACGGCTTTGATCTCTACCGCAATCACCGAACCGTCGGTGGAATACTTCGCCGCGTTCGAAAGAATGTTCGTGAGCACTTGCACGAGGCGTCCTTCGTCGGCGCGAACCGGCGGAAGCGGCTCGAGGTAAAACGTGCGAAATTCGCGCGAGGGATGTTGGCTCTCGATGCGCGCAACCGATTCTTCCACCACGGCAATCGGATCGACCGGCTCGAAGCGCAGCGTGAGCTTACCCGCGTCCATGCGCGAGAGCAGCAGAAAATCTTCAAAGATGGCCGACAAGCGCGAGGTGGAGGACGTGAGAACGCCGAGCAGTTCTCTGCGGCGTTCGTCGGAAAGCGAATCGAAATGCGCTTCCAAAAGCACGGTCGCGCCGCGAATTGCCGAAAGCGGCGAGCGAACCTCGTGCGAAACCACGCCGAGAAACTCGCTCTGCGTGCGCGAGGCTTGTTCGACTATCTGACGGCGTTCGACCTCGACCGCGCGACCGCGCGCGTTGCCGAGCGCGAGTCCGACGAGATTCACGAAGAGTTGCATCTGGCGCAGCGTTTCCTGAGGAGGCACGCGTCCATTGAGAGGACCGTCGACCGAGACGTACCCGATCATTTCGCCGCTGGGATCCGCGAGCACCAGCGTCAGCGAGTCGTGTTCGTGCCAGGCGTTCGGACGCGCGCGAGCGCGATCGCTCGCCATCTCGCCGACGTAAATGTTGTACGCCCAAGTCTGATCGCGCTCCGCCGGAATGTAATAGCAGTGCGGCACGACTTCGAATTCCCGCAGCAGCAGGCCGCCGATGGCCTCGCGCGGGATGTGCTCGCCGAGACGTTCGGTTACGGTTTCTTCCGGAAAACCGATCAGCACGCGACGGTGCATCTCACCGCCCGGCCGGTCCGAGGCAACGATGGAAACGTACTTGAAGCCGTAGACGTCGCTCAAACCGCGTGCAATGGAGTCGAGCGCGGCGCCCGCGTCCTGCGCTTGCAGAATGTCCTGCGTGATTTCGAAGAGACGTTGCAGTACGCGGCTCTCGTGCGTCTCCTCGCGTACGGTTGCCATTGGGCTACTGGGAGATTCGGCGCGCGTAGCGGAAGCTTCCCCTATGCCGCCGTTATTGGTCAATGCTAATTGCGTTAAGGGCGCGGTCCTTCACCTGTCCGACGCGAGCGTTGATCTCATCATCACCGATCCTCCGTATGGCATTGAGGGCGACCGGCTGCACCGGCATTACAACCGCGACGAACGATTTGTGATCGACGGTTACGTCGAGGTGGACAAGCGGTCGTACAATGCCTTCAGCCGCGCGTGGATCGCGCAGGCTGAACGCGTGCTGCGCCCGGGCGGACAAATCTACATCGTTTCGGGATACACGAATCTATACGACGTGCTGGACGCGCTTCGCGCGACGAGTCTGGTCGAGATAAACCACCTCGTTTGGAAATACAACTTCGGCGTGTACACGTCGACGAAATTCGTCTCGTCGCACTATCACATCTTGTACTACGCCAAGCCGGGCGGCGGCCGCACGTTTAACTTGGAGGCGCGTTTTCCGCTCGATGCCGGCACGGAGGAGGGCGGCTCCGCAAACTATCGCGACCGCGAAGACGTGTGGGTCATCAACCGCGAGTACAAACCGGGGCGCGTAAAAAACAAAAACGAACTGCCGGTGCAGCTGCTCGAAAAAATGCTTGCCTACAGCAGCAACGAAGGCGATCTCGTCTGCGATTTCTTCATGGGCGGAGGATCGACCGGCGCGCTCGCCGTCGGCATGAATCGCCGTTTTGCGGGTTTCGAGATATCGAAGAAAGCATTCGATGCATGCGTTCGGCGCATCGACGCCGTCGAGCCGGGATCGCTGCTGCGGCCCGCGCCGCGCCCGCACGTCGTACGCAATCGCGGTAAGGCTTGGAGCATTGCGGAATCGCAGCGCTTGCACGAGCGTTACGACGAGTTGTTCGCGCAGGGCATGTCGAAAGGAGCCATCGTTGGCGCGCTCAGCCGCGAATTCAAACGCGGCACGTGGGCAATTCGCAAGCGTTTAGCGCTGTTACCGGAGGTGGGTCTGCGCTAGGAAGGGGGCGCTCTGTTGCTCCTGCGTCGCGCTGTAATTTCCTCAGTTCTGCTGCTGGGTGCATGCGGCCACGGCGGCAGCGGGCCGTCACCGCTCGTGTTCATACCGTCGCCGTCCTTCGGTGCTCCCGCAGTTGCGCAGAAGATTACCGCCGGCATCACGCCGAACGCGGGATTCGCGCAGGCCGCGCTCGGCTCGGATCAGCGAATCTGGTTCACGGAATTCAATGCGAACAATTTGGCTGCGGTTACTCCCACAGGCGCGGTCACGGCATATGGTATGCCCGCGGCGATGCATCCCAAGGGCATCACGGCCGGCGCGGACGGCAACATGTGGGCCGGCGGAAATGGGCAGATTGTACGGGTCGCCGTAAACGGCGCATTCACCGCATTTCCGATTGCCGGCGCGCGTATCGCCGCACTTGCGGTCGGACCTGACGGCAACGTGTGGTTTGCGGACGGCGGCAACGATACCGTCGGAATGATCACGCACGACGGTGCAATTCTCGCTTACCCGATGCCGTTGGGTGCCTCGCCGTCCGGGATTGCCGCAGGCATCGACGGCAATCTGTGGGTCGCTGATACGAACGGCAGCATTCTGCGCGTGACGACGAGCGGCTTCTTTACGCAGTTCACCGCCGGCATCAGTGCCGGCGGAAGTCCGCAGCAAATCGTGTCGGGATCGGACGGCAGGCTGTATTTCACGGAACCGTTTTTCAGTGCGACGCGCGGCGATCGCATCGGCAGAATCAGCTTATCGGGGGACATTACCGAACTGGGGAACCTCGCGCCGAACGCGTCCCCCGACGGAATCACGACGGGTAAAGACGGCAACCTGTACTTCAGCGAATTCGGCGAAAGCAATATCGGCAGGGTCAGCGTTCCGAGCGGCGCCGTTTCGCAAATTCCGCTCGACGTTGCGCACGGCAGCGCCATCGTCAACGGTCCGGACGGTAATCTCTGGGTCGGCGGAATTCAAACGATCTACAAGATCCTGTATTAATCGGCGGGATAGCCGGTGATCTCGCGAATCGCCGTGTAAAGCGGTTGCAACTGCCCGTAAAGACGATGGGGTTGAACGTACCGCCGATGCGCGTCATCGCTCTCGCGGCTTCTTCGAAGTTGCGATGTGCCGCTTAACGAACGTAGCTGCCGCCGTTCACGTCGATCGTCGCGCCATTCGCGTATTTCGCCGCGTCGCTCGCGAAGAACGCAATAATCGATGCGACCTCGCCGGGCGTGCCCACGTAACCCATCGGGATTTCAGCCTTCACGCTTGCGCCGTATTCCTCGAGCGCCTCGGCGGCCATGTCGGTTTCGATGAATCCCGGTGCGATGGAGATGGCGATGATGCCGTCACTCGCACAGGATCGCGCGATTGATTTTGTAAGATTGTTGAGCGCCGCCTTGCTCGCTGCGTAATCTGCATAGGTCAGCTCGCCGCGGTGCGACGATCGCGAAACGACGTTCACGATTTTTCCGTGCTTGCGCGTGCGCATGTGCTGCATCACCAAAAACGTCAAGTTCGCCGCTCCGAAGAGATTGACGTCGAACGTGTGCTGCCAGCCCGCGCGCCACGATGCGTAATCGTTGCCGAAGAACGGATTTTCGGTGTAGATTCCCGCGTTGTTGACGAGCACGTCGATGCTTCCAAGACGTTCGAGCGCTGTGTCGACGAGCGAAGGCAACGCGTCGTGATTCGCCATGTCGCATCGCTCCGCGAATGCGCGGCTGCCAAGTTCGTCGCAAAGCGACCGGGCTTGCTCGCTTTCGCGGTTATAGGTAAAAAGAACTGTTGCGCCGGCGGCGTGCAGCGCGCGCACGGCGGCGCGTCCGATGCCGCGCGAACCCCCGGTGAGAAGGACGTTCATACCGGGGGTTTCGGCATTTATTCGGGAATCCGTCTGCATGCAACTTGAACCGTATATTTTTTACTACGGCCGCTGTGAAGAAGCACTCGAGTTCTACAAGGGTGCCATCGGCGGGACATACGAACTGAGCCGCTTCGAAGGATCGCCGATGGCCGATCAACTGCCGGCGAATCTGCGCGACAAGATCATGCATGCAACGTTCAAAGGCGACGGTTTTTCATTCATGGCGTCGGACGGCGATCTTTCGAAGACCGTCGACCCCGATGCGGGCAACGTCACACTGTCGCTTGGCGTGGACGATGCCGCAAAGGGTGAAGCCCTTTTCAACGCGCTGGCTCAAGGCGGCACGGTGAAAATGCCGTTCGAGCAAGCGTTCTGGGGCGGCAGGTTTGGCGCGCTCGTCGATCGCTTCGGCGTCGAATGGATGGTTACGAGCAACTAGGTTTACGGGATAAGCGCGAGGATCCCGATAACGAACGCGGCGGCCGTGAATTCGAAGGCCACGCGCTGCCGGAACACCTTGACGTCGCGAATGAACGCCAACGCCATGAGTTCGTTTACGAGAACGCGAACGGCGCCGGCGCCCTCGCGCGGAATCGAGGCGGCTATCTGCTCCACACTTCGTCGCGACAGGCTTCGATTACGGTTTAAGGCCGCGTCGAGCCAGTGCATCTGGTAGAGCCCGCCCAAGTAGAACACGTCGGGCGAGCTCTGCTCCTTTAAGACATGCCCGCCGGCGTTGCCGATTCCCGTGAGCGAACGGATCGCGACGTACGCCGCGACGATATACGCTGCGAGCGCCAGCCATCCGAACACGCCGGCGAAACCTAAGCGCATCCCGTGTGCGTGCGCAAATTGCACTGCAGCGACGATATACGGCAATGGAATGGCGAGCGCCGCGAGCAAAATGCCGACCTTCGTATCGATCGCGCGAATCGTTCCTTGTGCGTCTTTGATCGCTTCGAAGAGTAAGCGCATTTGCGCGTATTCATCGGCCGGAACGCTTGCGTCTTGGGCGTCTAACAAGACGTCGTTATCGCCGCCATGCACAGGCGTACGAGCGCCTGCCTGCAATGGTGCTTTCGGCATATATCGCAGGGAGTTTGCGATGCGGCGAAGCAAGCCTTCAGTCCGCAATCGCGTTTGACGTCGACGTTCCCGCCGGGAAAGGACAGTTATGCAAACGCAGCCTCCTCCCATAGAGACAGGTATAGTTTTGTCTCCGTTTGCGCTTGGCGCACCCAACGAAGGCATGACCGAAGGATGGTTTCTCGGACCGCACGCCGAGAACGAAGACATCCTCAAAGAATTGATCATCGAAGCCATCGACAAGCACTGCGAATATCGGCGGAAATTCCATCCTGAAGATCCGTCGATCGTAACCGATGCGATTCGTAAAATGCCCATCTACCAGCAGCAGATTCAAACGTTGCGCGACGTAACGGCGGATCTGTGCGCGAAACTGCAGTTCTCCGCGCCGATTTTCAGTCTGCGGCATCAAGGTCACATGCTTTGGGACCAAGCAATGCCGGCGATCATCGGGTACATCGCGGCGATGCTCTACAACCAGAATAACGTCGCCGACGAGGCTTCGCCGGTCACGACGCAGCTGGAAATCGCCGTCGGCAACGACCTGTGCACTATGCTCAGATTTCCCTCAAGCGAGCAGATTACGCCGTGGGGACACATTACGTGCGACGGCAGCGTCTCGAATATCGAGTCCCTTTGGGCCGCGCGCAACATCAAGTTCTATCCGCTCGCGCTGCAGGCCGCGCTGCGCGAAGTGCAGGCGATGGCGCCGGCACGAGCCTTGGAGGTTGGACTGCTCGATGGATCGACGGCAAAACTCTTGGATCTGGACACGTGGACGCTGCTCAACCTGAAGGTTGACGACGTGGTCACACTGCCGCAGGTCATCGAGACGCAGTTCAAGGTTCCGGTTTCCGTAACCGCCGCGGCGCTGCAAACCTACGCGGTGCAGAACATCGGTTTCGTCGATTTCTATCGGCGGTTCATGAAAGACGTTCCGGCCGCGCCGATTGTGCTCGCGCCTTCGACGCGCCACTATTCCTGGCCGAAAGCCGCCACGCTGGTAGGCTTGGGACAGGAGTATCTCATCCCGGTGCACGTCGATCTCGACGCGCGCATGCGCAAAGACAAACTCACCGAGGCGCTGGAACTGGCGCTTACCAACCACATGCCAGTCGTTTCCGTGGTCGCGGTCATCGGAAGTACGGAAGAAGCCGCCGTCGATCCGCTCTACGATATTTTGGACGTGCGCGATTCGTTCCGGGATCGCGGCCTCGACTTTGTGGTTCACGCTGATGCGGCATGGGGCGGATACTTCGCTTCGATGCTGCCCAAAACGAACGCCCGCGGAATTCAGCCGCTTGCCTACGTTCCTTCCGCCAAGATGAGTTCGTACGTGCATAAGCAGTACAGCGCGCTCAACCGAGCGGACTCGGTGACCGTCGATCCGCACAAAGCCGGCTACACACCGTATCCCGCCGGAGGATTGTGTTACCGCAATTCCGCCATGCGCGACTTCGTCTCGCTCAAAGCGCCCGTCGTTTTCCATAGCCAAACGGAGCCGACCGTCGGCATCTACGGCGTTGAGGGTTCGAAACCGGGCGCGGCGGCCGCTTCCGTTTATCTCGCGCACAAAATGATCCGGCCGACGAAAGACGGTTACGGTAAGCTCCTCAGCCAGTGCATGTGGACGTCCAAGCGCATGTACTGCCGTCTCGTCACGATGGACGACAAACGCTTTTCCATCACGCTCGTTCAGCGGCTTCCGGCGGAGCGAGCCGGCAAGAGCGCGGACGAAATCAAAGCGCAGCGAGACCACATTCGAAGCACGTTTATCGGGCGATCGAACAAAGAGCTGGAAGATTATCTCGGTAAGCACCCGGACGACCTCGCGCTTTTCGGCGAGCTTGGCTCCGACCAAGTCATTTTGACGTACGCGTTCAACTTCACCGGCAAAGACGGCAAGCCGAATCTCGATCTCGCCAAAATGAACGACCTCAATAGCGCGGTCTTCGACATTTGCAGCGTGCTCAACCCACCTAAAGACTGGAATGACTTCAACAAGAAGGAACTCGTACTAACGAGTTCGGCATTCGATCCGCAAAGCTACGGACAGGATTTCGTCGATACGTTCGTGCAGCGCGCCGGCTGCACGCCGGTTCCGGATGTGTCGGTGAATACGCTGATTTCGACGACGATGAATCCATGGACCACCGACGCACCAAATATGCCGCAAGGCGACTTTCTCGCCGTCATAGAGCAGGCGCTGCGAAACAGCGTTTACCAGGCTCTTGACCAGCTTCGCTTTTAGCCGTTTTCGGGAGGACGACAATGGACACCATGCATATGACGCACGCCGAAGTCGCCGGCAAAGAAGGCGGCATTCCGGTAGAAAAAGAGCAGCACGCTTTCGTGATGCTCGGGCAGAAGACGCTGTTTCTTGCCCATCTCACGATGTTCCACATGGAAGAGCACATGTTCCAAGTGGTATTGCGGGCGTCACTGCCGGACGAAGCGATGAAGACGTTTCGGAAAGACCAGCAAGCGCACCCGAACGAGACGTATTTCTTGGGCAACACCACGACGGACGAATTTACCGTTCCGTCGATCAAGAACGGGCGTACGTCGTTCACGGCGGACGTTTGGCGTGGCATTCCTTACAAGAAGCACTACGACTACTGGCCGTGGAGGGACGAGCGCCCGATACTCTCGCAGGTGACCGTCACGATCGATCGCATCGTCTATTACCGTCACTTCGACTTCAATCTGAACTATCCGCAGTCGCTCACCTATTTTCTCTTCGGGGACGGCGACGAAGCGCACATGAATCACTACCAGGTCAAGGAGCCGGACTTCGATCACACCGTGAGTCTGCGCAAGGCGCCCGACTGGCTGCCGCCGGAGGATTTGCAGGCCGGCGTGCACGTGAATTTTCCGGATTTGCGCAAAACGCCGCCCGTCTATTGCGAGAATCCGATTCCCGCAGGCACATACCAAGTGCAGTATGCGGGACAAGCCGAACTGCACCCGCTGGAAGTCGGACAAACGTGGTGGTGCTCGACCAAAGTGGTGAACGCGAACGACCCGTGCCCCGCATAGTCATGAGGTTCCATAGTCATGAGCAGCACGACTGATCTTCCCGGCGGAACTGCCGAAGAGAATCCGAATCAAGAACTCTGGTACACTATTTTTGCGGTCGGGCATCCCGCCCTCAAGAAATTTCAACGGTTTCACCGTTTGCTGCCGTCTTCGCCCCGCTGCCGCATGTGCTTCGCGCCGTTTCGCGGCGTCGGCGGTGCGTGGATGAAGCTCATGCACAAAGATCCGTGCAAGCGCAATCCGAACTTCTGCAATGCCTGCGACAAATTCTTGAACGCGTTCCCAGGCGGCGCGGAAGTCGTGATGTCGATCGTCTTCGTCGACGTGCGCGACTCCGTGAAACTCGCGGAAAAGCTCGGCCCCACCGCTTGGGGACGCGTTATTAACGCCTTCTATAAAGTGGTGTCCGACATTTTCTATCGCACGGACGGCTTCGTCATGGACCTTATCGGCGACGAAGTCGTTGCATTCTATCCGCCGGGGTTCAGCGGGCCCGATCACGCGAAAAAAGCGATTCGCGCAGCGCAGGAAATCCTTGCGGCCGAAATGCCGAAGCTCCCCGATGGTACGGAACTGGCGGTAGGCGTCGGCGTAAACACCGGTCCGTCGTACATCGGTTCGACGGTGGCCGTCCCGTACGGTCAGGATGACGTGCGAGCATTCGGCGATAGCATGAACACCACTTCAAGGCTTGCATCGGCGGCGGGACCATGCGAAGCGCTCATTGCCGAAGTGACGTGGAGTGAGGCCGACATGGACAAAACTGAATGCGAAGAGCGTCAGGTCGTCGCTAAGGGCAAAGAACAACCGATTCCGGCGCACGTATTACACTGAACAGTTGAAGGCCGCGCGGGCCATCACACGGTACTACTCCATGCCGCGCATGGGAGAGTACGGGTCTGGTGGCCCGCACGGTCTTCAAAACCGCTGAGGCCGTCGCAAGACGGCTGGTAGGTTCGATTCCTACACTTTCCCGCCAATTATACTGAAGCGCCCCGCAATAATGGGGCGTTTTCGCTTTGAAGTACAGCGTTTGGTCACGGTTTGGTCACGGGAACCACCGCCTCCGAGCGGTGAACCTTGGTTATGGCGTTAGGACGTAAGTTCGCCGACCATTGCAACGCGATCTCAAACTGTTGTACAAGGGGACTGGCGCACAAATACCTGGTAAGTGAACGAAGCTTAAACATTCTGCAGCGGTCTCGCGAATGCTCGCGAGAAGCAGCGCTGCGATTACAATCCGCCGGTCTTTAGTTTTTCCAACGCGATGCGCAGTGCGCCCTCAACTACCCATCCGCCAACCACCTTGCCTGTTCCCTTTGCCAAGTCCCAGGCCTTGGTTAGCGCTGCTCGTATTTTGGATGGGCTCGGGTGATCTTTAGCAATCTCTTCATCTACAAGAGCCAATTGCGCTTCGACATCTTCCTTCAACCTCTCATCTACACTCGTAGTTGCCCAACGTATCGCCTGCAAGAGTTCCATTAGACCCTTTGTGTCGATCCCAGTTTGCGTAATTGACTGGACGTTCACTTCGGCCTCGCCCGAAACGTCGCCCATCACGCCAACGCTTCCAATTGAACCAATGTTATAGACGACGGGCGACGCCTTCGCCTTGTCCGCTTCCTCCGAAGAAAAGCTGACGCCGTGTCCTGCCGTTGCCCCCGAAAAGGTGTCCGGATGAAAGTGTGGTCCTAGCGGCGTAAACGCGATAAGGAGACCACATTCATGCGCAAATCGCGCTTTACCGAAGCCCAAATCGTTGGAATCCTCAAAGAGTACGAAACCAGCGGAAAAACCGCCGAGATCTGCCGGCGCCACGGCATTCACGCGAATACGCTGCGCAATTGGAAGGCGAAGTATGGCGGCATGAGCACCAGTGATATCGCTCGCCTCAAGCAACTCGAAGACGAAAACCGGCGCCTGAAAATCAAAGTCGCCGAGCTATCTCTCGATAACGATGCGCTCAAGTTCGTGAACTCAAAAAACTGGTAAAGCCTTCGCAGCGACGGGCTGCAGCGAAGGCTGTGCAAGAGCGATTCTCCTTCAGTGAACGGCGCGTTTGCCGGCTGCTGAACCTGCATCGGAAAACCATACGATACCGATGCAAAGCCAAGAACGATGAGCATCTGCTCAATCGCCTGAAGCACTTTGCAGCGAAACGGCGACGATGGGGTTACCGGCGGCTGGATGTCCTGCTTCGCCGCGAGGGCATTATCGCCAATCACAAACGGGTGTTTCGGGTCTATTCCGCCGCAAAGCTGCAGGTTCGGCGCCGCAAGAAAACCCGCGTGGCGATCGCGCGGGGACTCGAGCCGCCCAAGGCCACGCACCTGAACGAGTACTGGGCGATGGACTTCGTTCACGACACGATCGGCAAGCGCAGCGTGCGCTACTTGACCGTCGTCGATTTGTATAACCGCGAGTCGCCCATGATTTACGCTGACTTCTCGATTCCCTCGCGCTGCGTGGCGCGCAAACTCGAACGCGTAGGATTCGAGCGGGGAGCTTTGCCGGCGACTATCATCGTGGACAACGGCCCGGAGTTTTCGAGTCGTCATATTCTGCAATGGGCAGCCGAGCACGGTATCGAGCTGCATTTCATTGTCCCTGGAAAACCAACGCAGAACTGCTACATCGAATCATTTAACCGCAGCTTTCGCGACGAGTGCTTGAACGAACACTCCTTCACATCGCTCGCGGAAAGCCGCGATATCGTTGAGGCCTGGCGGAAGGATTACAACGCCGTGCGGCCCCATACGTCCCTAGGAAAACGCACGCCCCTGGAATTTGCAAAACTGGCCGTTACGCCACACTTTGCGCTGGTAACCTAAATGGGGCAGCGGCAGGGTGCCCTGAACTTTTGGCGCGCGCTAGAACTATAGATACTCTTCGCTTACACATCTGCGGACATATTCATGAGGGTTACGGCTTGGAAGTTGATCGTAATGTTACGTTTGTAAATGCTTCATCATGCGATGCCCGTTACCGCGTAACAAATAAACCGATTACGGTTGATTTGTAACAACGGATCGGTAAACCAAACCGTGAAGCAAATTCAATAGTCGTTAAGTACAGATATTATGAGTTGACGGATCGGAGGCATATCAATCGATATGGATGAGTCTAAAATACAACTGGGTGAGGCAACCGAGGAAAATAAGACCTTGCCCTGTGGCCACAAAAAACGAAACGATACATACGGAGCGGAAAGGTGCGCAGAGTGCGGCGAGCTTGCGCCGCTTGACAGCGTGGGCGGCTTTCCGCGGCATGCGGGCGAGGATGGCGCGGGGTATTGCCATTCGTGCGCGGCCCAAGCGCAACGGGACGTGTTTGGGCGTGGATTCGGTGAGTTTGCCTGAGAGGTCGCCGGCGATGCCCAGTATGGCAGCGATCGGCTCAAAAGCGATTTTCGATCCCGACGTTCGTGACCGGAGTAAGGCGAACCGATCTAGCCTGGCAGTGCTGTGCCACCCTGTTAGCACTTGCCGCACTATGATGGGGCTACTCGGTGCGGAAAGGTCTTCCGGCGCCGAGAGTGGGAACGAGCGAGAAGTCGTTCATGCAGGATCCTGATCAAGTTGAAACTAAATAAAGTGTGATGTTGGCAAGAAACTCTAGTTCGAAGATTCTCGTTACAGAGAGACTGCCGCAGAAATTACCGCGCAATCTTCTATGGCACGGGGACGTTGAGTCATTGCTCGATGACCTCCCGGGCGCGACATCCTTTGATTTAATTGTCAGCTCGCCGCCGTACAACATAGGGAAACCTTATGAGCGGAAGGCCGAGCTAAAGCAATATCAAGAGTGGCAAGAGCGCGTCCTCGAGAAGTTGGTCAAGCGCCTTTCGTCGCGCGGTAGCCTCTGCTGGCAAGTCGGCAATTACGTATCCGATAATGAGATCCTTCCGCTAGACATCCTCTTTCATCCGATCTTAAAAAACCTCGGACTAAGGCTACGGAATCGCATCGTGTGGACCTTTGGACACGGACTTCACACGAAACGCCGATTCAGCGGACGCTACGAAGTCATCTTGTGGTACACCAAGAGCGACGAGTATGAATTCGATCTTGACGCCGTCCGAGTGCCCGCGAAGTACCCGGGCAAGAGGTCCTTTCGTGGCCCCCGGCAAGGAAAGCCGTCAGGAAACCCGCTCGGCAAGAACCCGGAAGACGTTTGGGAATTCCCGCTAGCCGAAATAGATGACGTTTGGCGGAATATCCCCAACGTGAAGTCTAATCACGTTGAAAAAACGGAGCATCCTTGCCAATTTCCGGTGGGCCTAGTAGAGCGGCTCGTCCTTGCGTTAACGAAACCAGGCGCGCTCGTATTCGATCCATTTGCAGGGGTCGCTTCGGCGGGCGTCGCTGCTCTATTGCATGATCGGCGATTTTGGGGATGCGAAATCGACGCAAAATATGTATCGATCGCGCATGATAGGCTCGAGTGTGCTCTAAGAGGCGATGCCCTCTTTCGTCCGCACTTGAAACCGCTATACGATCACACCAAATCAAACCTAGCGACCATCCCACCCGAGTGGGATATCTAACCCATGAACTTCTTGGTCTACGATCACCACGGGGGCGCGGCTATGCTCAACCGTGGTTGCGTCGAATCAGCAAAAACCGTCATCGCGGGGTTGACACTCTCCAAGAGGGATAGAACGACAGCAAAGGTGCGGGCTCGCATACTCGATGGGCTGCATCATGCAGGCTGGTCCGATGAAACCAAATTGGACCCGGGTTCGGCGATGACGGTGACGAGCGTCAAGAATTCAGTCGGTTTGTGCTTACAAACCGGCAACATGGGGCGAATCTATGCGGACCTGCTGAAACTGCAGCTCCTTTTCAGCAGGAAGAAAATCGTTGGGGCAGTCATCATATTATACTCGAGGATTACTGCGCGAGAGTTAGGACAGAATCTCGCTAACTTCGATCGGCTGACAAAAGAACTGGAGATTTTTCGGGAGATAATCACGGTGCCGGCGATAGTTTTCGGGCTCGAAGTAGTGGAGTCATGAAGTTCGGCTGGGAGAAACCCAAGCGGATTGCTACATTAAAAGATTTGGATGCGCTGCCTGTCGGAGCAACATATCCAGTGCCGTTCCAGGGAAAACTCCAACACTTGCCCATTCGAACAGTGTCAATCGAAATGCCGAAATACCGCCTCGACAATGGCAGAACTGAGGCGGCGCAAGTGCAGTACATTGCAACTCATCCCGGCACTGATCCAGGGTTGTTTGACAAGGATCTAGAATCGGAAGCCGCCCAGATTGCGCAGCACGAGATTCTCTCAACGTTAATTAACGAAAAGGATCTACTTCCTTATTTCCGCGAACACGAGCAAGAAGAGCCGCTTATTCTAACGTACCTGGGATTTGTTTTAAACGGTAACCGGCGGCTATGCGTTTTCAGGACATTATTCCAGGAGGATCCAAAAGCATTCGCGCACTTCGCTAACGTTTCGGTCGTCGTCTTGCCGTATGGTGACGAGAAGGACCATGATCGGCTTGAATCTCGCCTTCAGCGAGAGCGAGAATTACGCGCAGATTACCCATGGTATGCGGATGCTGTGAAGTACCGTCGACGTCTAGAGAAATTTGGTGACACCGAAGTCGAAGCGATGGAAGACGTAACGAAGGACCACATCGTTAAATACATCGGCATGCTCGGCCTCGCCGAAAAGTATTTGTCGTATCGTGGCGTTCCTCTGCAGTACGGGCTCCTTAGCGAACAAAAATCAGGAGGGGGCGACGGTTTTTACGCTTTTGAAGCGCTGCACAAGAGCCAAACAAAGTTTAAGGATGCTGCTGAGCGGGAGGCTTTTACATACGCATGCTTTGCGGAATTGATGGACCCCAAAGGACGCGTGTACGAAACTATCCCAAAAATTGCGGAGCATTTCCAATATATAGAGAAGGAGATGCCGGCTTCGGAAGAGTCGAGCGGGGGAGGCGCGAGCAGCATCGAGGAGTTGTTCGGCGCGGACAAATCTGCGGACCTTACAGCGAAGGTTTCCTACTTAAGAGAGATCGACCACGCCGAGAAGCTGCGCGCGATTGTCCAGGATGTGGTTGCAGAGCGTGAGTTGATCAAGAGCGACACAAAGAAGCAAAACTTCGTTTTTCAACAGGTCAAGAAGGCGACCACCTTTTTGAAAGAGGCCTTCAGCGGTATTAGAGATGGATCAAGTCGCGCGGGCGTAAGCGAGCAGCTATCTGAGGCACAAGACTACATCGAGAGACTGAAGGAGTGGGCGTCGAAGAAACCCTAGTTCGCGCCCAGTATCTCCGGCGCGAAGCGCGTATCAAATTAGTCTCCGATAAGTCATCACCGGAGTGGATGGCCATATGGGGCAAATGTCATGAAATCTCGGAGGACGTGCGTGACGAGAGCCTGACCAATATTTCGATTCCGGTATGGGTGTTATTCGGGCTGAGTTCCACGTTTCGACTTCATGCTCGAGCCGGGCGTTTGAGGTTTGAACCCGATAGCGAAACGGCGATAATTCTTAGAAATGCTTTAGCGAGTAGACGCGAGCTGGAGCAAGAAGCGCCCGTGGAGACCACGGCGGACGAGGTGCAAAGTAGCCTTGAAGCCGTGGGATTTGTTCGCGTGCTCACGCCCCAGCAAGTGCGTAACATAGCGCGATTGTCCCGCTTCTCTGCCGGCGCGGATTTTTCTGTTCCGGGTGCAGGCAAGACAACAGATGCCCTGGCTTTCTTTGCGCTCAAGAGGCACGCCGGTGATCGGCTCGTCGTCGTCTCACCATTGAACGCGTTCGCGCCCTGGGAAGAGCAAATTGAGCTTTGTTTTGGCTCAGGCGCTGTGCGCGTTGTGAGACTTGTTGGAAGCGTTCAACTTGTAGAAGAAAGCCTAGCGGCTGAACCGGACATCGCCTTAGTCAACTACCACAAGCTATCGCAACCCGCGGTTCACAGCATCGTTGCTGAATACATTGCCAAGCATCGAACCTTTGTCTTCCTTGATGAAAGCCATAAGATTAAGCGTGGTGAGGACGGCGCGTGGGGAAACGCTGTCTTGAGCATCGCTCATCTTCCTGCCTACAAGCTTGTCATGTCGGGAACGCCACTTCCCAATTCCGAAGCGGATCTAGTCGCGCAGATGCGGTTCCTACATTACGAAAAGGACATCGATGAGCAAAATGTGACGCAAATGATCCAACCTATTTTCGTTCGGACAACTAAAGACGAGTTAGGCCTACCAGAGGTCACGCGCCGGGCCGTGTCGATCCCGCTCGGGGTGGCCCAAAGGCAGCTCTACGAAGTGCTTTCTACGTCCGTGTCTCGCGAAGTTCAAATGGCATTGAATCGTCGCGAGCGGCTGTCCATCCGGCGGCTCGGAAAAAGTGTCTTGAGACTGCTGAAATTCGTTTCGAATCCGGCGCTACTGATTTCCGAGCTGCAGTCTAGCCAAGCTGCCGCCCTGCATGACGTTCTTTTGAGCGAAGATTCTCGAAAAATCGAGTATGCAGTAAAACGAGCCAGAGAACTCGCCGCACAGGGCCGTAAGTGTATAATCTGGTCTTCCTTTGTGGACAATGTCGAGGTGATCGCTGGTAGGTTAGCAGACCTCGGCGCTGAGTATATACATGGCGGTGTTAGCGTGGGTTCGGATGAGGACGACACCAGAGAGCGACGCATCAAGCAATTCCACGAGGATGCAAGCAAATTCGTCCTTGTAGCAAACCCCGCTGCCGCCGGCGAAGCGATCAGCCTGCACACGGTTTGCCACAATGCAATTTACGTTGACCGAACATATAATGCGGCGCAATTTTTGCAATCAGAAGACCGCATTCACCGCGTTGGGTTGCCAAAAGACACCGTTACAGAAGTCGAGATATTAACCGCGCCGAACACGGTCGATGAATCGGTAAACCGGCGACTCATTCAGAAGGTTTCAACGATGAGCCGCGTCCTGAACGATCCCGGACTTCATATTGATCCCAACTATGAAGACCCCGAGGATGACGCTGAGATCGTAGATGCTGATCTCCGAGACTTCTTGCAAGATTTTAAGACCGAAGCAGTGTCGTGAACCTCTCTGTCGGAGTCCTTTACGATTGTCAGAAGTTTATTGAGCTCTGTGAGGAAAGATCGTTTGCATTGCATGACGTTCGACAAGCTTTCCAGCACCGTTACGAAGCAGCGCCGATCGGGACAGTTCTGGAAATGATGAGGGCTACGAACTGGATACATTTCGAAGACGATGGTCAGCTTCGACTCACGGAGCGAGGGCGCCGGATACTGCAGCGCCGGGACGCGGTTGAGGCACTACGCCTACAGCTCATGGATTTTATCGAGCTCGTCAAGCCGACGTGGTCCAGCCTCATCCCCCGGGGCCGTCGGGAAGCACTTGCGTACCTGCCTCTGGACGCACGGCAATGTTTTAACGAAGCGCAATTGAGCGACGGATACGACGACGAGGTTGTCGCGTTCTGGGACCGGGCGAGTAATGTTTCGAGGGGCAGAACGGACGATATCTTATTGCAAATCGGACGCCAAGGCGAGCGGCTGAGTATTGCGTACGAAGCAGAACGGACTGGGGTGTCCCCGAGCTGGAAGGCGATTGATTCGAATGCAGCGGGATACGACCTACTATCGATCGTGTCCCGTGACGACAGAACCCCGTTGAAGATCGAGGTCAAGGCAACGAAGCGGGTTGATGAGCAGGCCTTCTTCATGACCCGAAATGAGTGGGAATGCGCCATCGGCTACGGGCAGTTCGTACTACACTTGTGGCTGCTTGGGGAAGAACCGGAGCTTTTTGTGAAGGCTCCCGAGGAACTCGCCAAGCACATCCCTATCGACCGAGGCACGGGATCCTGGCAAAGCGTAAAGGTCTGCAGTTATCCATAACACAGGCCGAATTCGAAATATAGCACCGCTATTGCGACTTTCTGCGTGATGTCCATTCGGCGGCTGGACGTTCCCAGGTCGTCAGCGCGCGCGGGTTCAGTTGTATGCTCTCCTTCGGTCGAGACGACGCGGATCCACCGCCCTAGATATGCTAAAAAAGGTGAGGACCTAAGAACCACGGTAAAACCGAGCGCAATGGAAGCGGGGCGCTCTGGCAGAACAAGCATCCATGGGTGACAACAGAATGAATACGTCGTCAATCAATGCGACGGCCCCCGTTCGTGAAATGCTACGTGAACTTCCACAGATTCGAGTTCTTGTAGAACGCTTCAGCAAGCACTTCAGAACGAATTTCCTGAAGACTGAGTCCTCCCGAAGCGGATCACCGTTCACATACACCTATCTTTTCTTACACCCCACGGAGGAATTGACTGAACGGCTTGGGATCAAGCGCGAGGTCTTGTGCTTCTCTGATGACGCCACTTCGGTAGATGGCAGACAGTTCAGTTACATCGACGAAATACTCGCCAGAGACAGGAATCGCTTAGTGGACGATGTTGTGTTCTTTGTGTCCGAAGGCCGCAATCTGCGCGATGTCGCCGACGAATACATGGAAAGGACCGGGCGGAAGATAGTCTCATGTTCATGGCGCGACATTCAGGGCGCGGGAGACGATTATGCATACGAACTTCTTAGAGAATTCCTGTACAACCGCGATTTTTTCGATGTAAGCGATCCCGTTTCGAGTGACGGTCAGTTTTTCGCGAGATTCAAGCTAGTCGACAGCATTTTCGACAGCTTAGTGAGCGGGCAAAGCACAGGCATATTCGGGCTTCGCAAAATTGGTAAAACTAGCGTAATTGACCGGCTCATAATAAGAAACGGAACCGGGAGAAAATTTCGCATCGCGCACATCGATGCGCAGAGCCCACTCATCTATAGCAACACACCCGGTGGTGTCGCGCTGGAAATCTGCAGATCGTTCAACAACCTGTGGGGAAGAGAGCATCAGGTCCCTTTTAGAAAAGACATTCCGAAAGAGGCCGATCTTCTCAATGCAACCCGCTACTTTACGGAATTCATCAAGAATCTAGCTGGCCAAGGCAAGCCGCTGCTCGTAATCATTGACGAATTAGAACGCATCCTCCCCAACAAGACTCTTAGCAGTTCATGGAATACCGGCTACATCGATCTGTGGCGGCTCCTGCGTGCCGTTAGTCAGGAGCTACGTGGTAAGTTCGTATTTCTCGTAGCGTCAACTAGTCCGTACTTTATCGAAGCGGCTAAGGTAACGAGCGAAGACAATCCGATTTACCGGTTCATCAAGCCGCAATATCTAAGCATGTTCAACAAGTCCGACCTTGGCGACATGCTAACAAAACTCGGAAGGCCGATGGGCATCACGTTCTCCCTCGAGGCCATTGATAAGATTCATGAGTATTTTGGTGGACACCCGTTCTTGAGTAGGCAGTTATGCAGTGCCATTGCAGCGGATCTCCCGATGCGGCCGCTGCACGTTGAGAGGAGCAATGTAGAAAGAACGATCCAACACCACGCTGCTGGTTTCAAAGACGATCTCGATGCGATCCTGAAGGTGTTTTCCGACTTTTATCCCGATGAATTTGACCTTCTCTGCAGGCTCGGCAAAGACGAGCGGGGAGCAATTGGTTTGCTCGACGAACATCGCCATATCGCCGATCACCTACTGGGTTACGGATTATTGGCTCGCACTAAGCACAGTTTTCGCTTCACGATGGACGCGCTGCCGCCATACCTACGAATGCCGCGATCGAGAGGGTATACTGCACCCGAAATTCCCGACAAGGCTCGAGATCGGCATCTTAAACTACAAAGCGATATGAACAGCATCGAGCCTGCAATGCGCAACCAAGTGTTAGCGCAGCTCAAAGCGGAGTTCGGTAAGCAGTGGCAGAACGAGCTGGCTCTTCAACAATCGTCCGCCGACAAAGTCGAACGGATGGGAAACTTGTCTGCCCAGGAACTTATGGAGGAGACGTATCTCAGTGACCTGGTCGCGACGGTCAACAAACATTGGAGACTGTTCGCGAAAATATTCGTAAGCCGGGACGAGTTTCGCCACCATTCCGCTCATTTGATAGATATTGCACGCGGGGTGTCAGACCACCGCAAGTATGCCCTTTGCAACGACGACGCGAAGTACATTCGCGCCTGCGAAGCGTGCGACTGGTTCAGGGATAAGCTATTGTGAACGGCTTCATCAGGGGCCAAGCCGGCGGATCACGTTCCGGCGTTTGAGGCGGTTGATATAGATCAACGACGCCGCTCTCAAGGGAATACAGCAGACACCAATGGTCACATTTTGGTCACCGACTCTGTGTTACAGGGTGGGACATTATGTATTGCACGTGGGCTGAATCAGAGAAATGCCAGATTGTATGGGAGGCATTGAGCTGCCTCGCACATCGTGGGATGAGGAGATCGGTCCCTACACTTTCCCGCCAACATTGGTACGAGCAGCGACCAATGATCACTCTAGACGAATTGAAGTTGCGGGTCGGCACTGAGTATTGGGAATCGGCTCGCCGACAAGCGTGGCGATTGTCGCCGGCAACGGGGACGTGGGAGCAGTGTGAGCGGAGTACGGCTGAGCGTAAGGATGCGCTTGAGTATGTTCGCGATCTTCTCGACAAGTCAACAGGTGAAGGCGCATCGGACAAGTGCGCTTGTTGCTACCTACGCTGATATCTACCGCGCCATGCCATTGTATGACTTTATCTTCGATCTTTTCATGAAGCGACCGTACGAGGAAATGGAATCCGACGCACGGATGATGTTCTGGGCATTTTCACGGGACAGGGTTTCCTCACCAGATGACGCTCTTGCTGATCCGGTCGCCTATTCCATGTGGTGCGACTTTTTCGAGGATTCTGCGCGCCTGAAAGAGGCGTGGCAGATGCTCGTCACCGAGGAGAGCAGTCCACTCATGCTTCGCCGGATTCTGGACGCGTGCGGCCCTGTGCCATTCAGGCTGAAACAGCCGCTGTATGACCGTCTAATCACGGACGAGTCATGGCACGACAGCATCTTTCAGAGCTTGCTTTTTAGCCACACCGATGTTTACGGGGATTTCGACCGTGAGGCGGCTGCGTGTATTTATTCGAAACTAACGCTACGCTCCGTTGAGAAGGGCGACATAGACCGGTTAGAGGCCGCTCTATCCAGCAAGTCACCGTGAACTGATGAGGCGATGAGCCACCCAGACTATTTGCAGCGAGCTGCATCGCGCGCATTATAGCGGCATAATTCGCTTACCCGCGGACGCTCTGGTTCGCCGAGGAGGCGCTCATGCCTAACAGATTGCCAACGCTCACGATCGATTCACCGCTGCCCAATGCTCCTGTGGGTACAGCACCGTTCGAGGTTACCGGTTTAGTCATGGCGCCGGGAATGCCGGAGCCCGTCGCGATTGATTCAGTTATAGTGGAAATCGACGGGCAAGCCGCAGTGGACGCAACGCTCACTCGTTTCCCACTGCACGGTGATCAGCCGCTCCAGGTTACGTTCAAAGCGACGATGCAAATCACCGGTGGTCAGGATCCGCACTACGTTACCGTAGCCGTCGTATCCGACTCGCCCATCAGGGTGACGCAAACGGTTACTGTCACCGTCGGCCCACGGCTCGTTGCCCCCGATGCGTGGGCGGATGTGTTTATACCGGAAGTAGATCCCAGCAACGTCCAGACTGTAGCCGACAGCGTGCAGAACCTGCTTGGAACGCTAGCCCGAAGGCTTGCTCCGCTGTCGCTCGTGACCGACTTTCTGAATGAAAACAAGATGTTGGTCGGGCCGAACATGCTGGCTCTCCCAACTCAGCAGGTGCTTCGCATCGGCTTCTGGATCCTCGATATCGATTTCCCCTACCAAGAGCTGATCCAGCCGACGAGCGATTTCCCCATGTACCAGCTGACGCCGGATGTTGCGGCGGGGTGCTTGGCTCCGCCTCTGTTGCCGCTGTCACCGGTGCCGCGCACAAGCTGCGTGTCGCCGGCAACAACGGGGCCGCTGTTTGCGTTCGCGTTGTCGATTCCGACGCCCACGCTTCAGCTCATCCTCGACGCATTGCAACCCGCAATAGAAAAGGCAGCGCATCGGCACGGCGTCACGGTGAACTCCATCGCCGTGCAAACCGGCGACAACAACACCGTTATCGGTCAGGTGCAGGCGTCGTACGCTAGCGTTGGCTTCGAGCTAACGGTCGCGGAAACGTTGGGCATGCAGCAGCGAGAGGGAACGCAATCCAATATGGCGGCCGCGTTGTCGACGCACACGTCGAGCTCGGTAGATTTCCCACTCGGACCGTTCATCTCTGGGTTCGAGAACGATATTTCCGCAAAGGTACAGTCGGACGTCAACGGTGTGCTGCACGAATTGCCCGCGTGGATTCCGTTTCGGAGTTCCTCGCTGCCGCAGAGTCTTCAGGCCGGTTATCCGTTTCCGATGGCTGTTTTAAACTTCGACTCATTCGGCACCAGTGATTCGGGAATCACGGGAACCGGTTCAGGATGTTTGGCGAACCGGGATCAAAGCATGGTTGCAGTGAGCCTCAACGGCCCTGGCTCCGTTCCCGACTACAGTCTAGGAACCGAAGTCAACTATGACGTGGTTCTGATGGCTTTCGAGCCGAATAACGACCAGATGACGTGGCAATTGAACAACGTCGCAAACACGGTCGACATCGATCAATTCTCACAGGAAGGCCAATTCTCGACGACATTCCCGACCTACACGTCAGGGAATGGGGGACCGTTTTCCCTTTCCGTGAGCGGGACGGAGACATGTGCGACGGATCCGGCGCAGGTGCTGAACGGCTCGGCCGCCCTACTGGTAGATGTAGGCCCGCGGCCTTGATGCGAAATGCTCTCCATCGGTTAGGGCGTTTGCGGTACGATGAACTAAGCTCTCTCAGCACGCGGGGTGGTGTTTATGGGTGTTTCGAAATGTTTATGCGCCGTGTTTGCAGTGTCGCTCTTTTCCGCATGTTCGGGGACTGCGGCGCCGCCAGTCCAGCAGCGAAGTCCTGCACTAGCGCATGCCGTTAACGCTCTTGCAGGTTCCTCGGCACCGCAGTACCAAGCCGTCTCGCTTCCGACGAATTTCGTGCCAAACACGATAATGAAGGACGGCCGAATTCCGGGCTACGTTTCAACGAGCGCCGGAGCCAGTGCCGCGATCTGGCGCAGCGGCACGCTACGCATCGTTGGGCAATATAAGGGCTATCCGACGTTCCTGACCGGTGTGAATTCCTCCGGTGACGCTGTCGGATATGCTTCAGTTCCCACGAAGACATGTTGCGGGACGCCGTTTATTCAGTACGCGAACGGTCGGTTTTCCGCAGTCCCGAACATCTCAAACTGCTACGACACCTTAGATGGCGGCGGTGATAGACCCGTAACGATCAACGACGCCGGCGATGTGTACGGAACGTGCTGGCGCGGCAACGAAAGCGAGGCACCCAGTGCAGCGCGATTTGCACCAGGAACACCCGCTTTTATCAGCGGATCCCTCTACGGCCGCGGAGGGGGATTCGGCAATGTAAACTCTTCCGGGGAGTTCGCCTATACCGCATTTCTTTTACCGGCCGAGCCGAAAGCTGCATCGGGCGAAGGCCTTGTCGCCGCTCGAGTACCGACAGGCTATTCGTTTTCTTGGGCGACGTGGATCAATGATGCGGGGACGGTCGTCGGCAGCGCAACCGACAGCACTACCCGGAAGCATATTTACACGTACGTGTATCCCGCAGGCGGTCCAGTCAAAGTTCTGCCGTTGTTGGGCAGCGCGACGTCGATGAATCCGGCCGGAATTAACAAATACGGCACGATCGTCGGCGGCTGGTCCGACGCAAACGCGTCGTCCGGAATATTTCTCTATAAGAGTGGCTTGCTGTATGACGTCACGAATTCAATAACCCCTGCCGGTAGCTATAGCGTGGCGGCAACGGGCATTGCGGATTCCGGAGCTTTCATAGGCGGCGCGAACGGGCAATACTACGTGATCGCGCCTGTTAAGTAAGATGCGGTTGCAAAACGGTTGCAGACACGTCATGACGAGCTTTGATGCCGGAACGTCGTCGGTTCATTGATGCTGCAATGGATCGGCAGTGAGAGGCGCCACCGCTACGCCTCTCGTGCCCGCAACGCGTCGTACGATTAGTTTTGGAAGTTGCCGTCGTAGGCAGCGCCGTAGATCTGGCCAACGCCGGCAGAAGCGAAGTTCTTGATCAAGTAAATCTTGAGGTTCGAGAAATCAAAGTAGTATAGGCTCGTGTTCGCAAGTCCGTACAGGCTATTCGTTCCTGTGCTGTAGAGTCCGTACAGAACCTTTATGGTTGTAGTGTAGTACTTCACGCCCTTGCGAGTCGCAGGATTGAAGAAGACCAGATCGTCGGGCTGCGAGGCATTGAAGGAGCCGTCTTGACCCGAGACGACGATATATCCGTTGTAGAACGTTATGTCGCCGGCACTGGTGAACGGGCTCATCGATAAGAAATCGCCGAGCTTCCCGCTCGAGCTCATATCGTAAAGTTCAGTGTTGTTTTCGCCGCCGACGAACCCTAAGCCGCTCTTGTCGAAATCCAACGCGTTGGCGGTCGAGATTCCGAGATTGGCGACGAAGGTTGCATGACCCGTCGTCTCGCTCACTTTATACAGTGACGTAAAGCTAATTCCGTAAAGGACGTGATTGACGGGATCGATGCCGAGGTCGGTCAACAATACTCCGGCGCTGCCGATCAACTTGATTGCGTTCGTTCCGGTCGTGATTTTCCAGATGCGACCGTTGATATCGCAGATATAGACCGGAGGACCGGCCGCCGCATTCGCACTTTGCGGCAGCTGTGGAAAAGTCGGTTCGGTAATGTTCATGGGAATGCCGGTCTTCGAGGCCGGTGCTTTGCCAAGAACTTGCAGCATCGATTGCGGCGCCTGCGCTACGTCGATGGGCTGGCTAAGCCCCGAGGACGGCGCGAAGGCCGGGGACTGAGCAGCGGATTGCGGCTGTTGGGGAAGTGGGGAAACGGAATTTCCCTGTGACGAGCACGCGCTGATCGTGGCGGCTAGTACGACCAGGGCGACTGTAGCGGCGTTACGGACCATGGCTCTACCTCCTGGAAGCGATTGCTGTTCCAAGCGTAAGTCCCAAAGCGTCTCAAAAACGTCTAACCGCGTCGCAGCAAAGAGACGGGCAAGCGCCGGCTCTCTCGGTGCACGGAACGCGGATGATGCTAACGACCCGTCACGTAGCCCCGTGGGTCGTAGTACGATGGAATCCGCACCCTCACAAAGAGGCGGATTCGATGGTGTCGGGCGTTCGGTTTTTTGCGATTGTTGCGGCAGGCTTGCTCGCCGCATGTTCGGCGACGAGCACGATGCCGCGGGTCCGGCAACGTGACACTCTGAGAAACGTCCTGATCCGTCAATCGACACCACAGTACGAGGCCGTCGCGTTACCCTCAGGCTTCGCTCCCAATGCGATCATGCAGGACGGCGCGATTCCCGGTGCCATCCATGGCAACGCCGCTCTCTACCACGACGGCGAGCTAGCCGTCCTTGGGAAATACAACGGCGAGCCAACCCAGGCAATGAGTGCAAATGAGTCCGGACAAGTGGTGGGCTACGCATCGCGCCGCGCCGTAGAGTACAGGAACGGTGTGTTTTCCGCGTTGCCGCGTGTTCCGAACTGTCAAGAGAAAGAAGAGGCCCTGTCCATCAACGATTCCGGCGACGTGTATGGCGTCTGCTGGAAGTCTGGGGAAAGTGACGCACCGCAAATCGCGCGCTTTGCACCGGGGTCAGCAAGCCTAATCAGCGGCCCGCTCAACGGTCGCGGGTATTCCGTCGACGTGAACTCGTCCGGCGAGTTCGCTTTTACCGCGACGATCTTTGCGGGTTACAAGTCTTATGCGGCATTCGGTACATGCCTCACGTCGAAAGCGTTGCTTCCGAACTATCAGTATTCCGGCGCTACGTCGATCAACGATTACGGAACGATCGTCGGATTCTTGACGAATAACAGCACGTTCACGCAAACGAATGCGTTCGTGCATCGGTCCGGCGAACCTGTAATCGTACTACCGATGGTGCCGACCTCAACGTCGATGGCCGCGTCGGCCATCAACAGCTATGGTACTATCGTCGGCACTTGGTCGAACGCAAGCGCTGCCAATGGCATATTTCTCTACAAATCCGGCGTCGTTTATGACGTCACGAAATCGATAAAACCCGCGGACTCGTACGAGCTTCTGCCGGGATTGGCGGACTCGGGAAGTTTCATCGTCATTTCCACTACGAATTTCCGATATGCGTTGGTGAGACCGGTGATGGCGAATAATTAGAGCCTGGTCATTGCGCCATTCTGCTTAGACCCGCAATAAATAGCGCATTTCAATCGAAAACTTAGTAGAAGATTGCGGCCGAATTCTAGGACTTGCATCGCTCGCCGGTGCAGGTCAGTGCATGTGCAGATGTTCCGTTTATGGCTTCATCTTCGGTTTCATGCTTCTCGCGTGCGCGAGTGCATCCGCAGCGACGGCCACGACAAAACCCGCCTCACCGTACGATGCGTTTGTAGCCGGCGCGACGGTGCAAAACGGCCTTATTCCGTTCATCATCAAAGACGGCAACGTTTACCTCGCGCTCTCGACCTCGCAGCTGGGCAAAGATTTCATCGAAACGTCGGTTCCGTCGACCGGCCTTGCCGGATACGGGCCGTCTGCCGGAGAGCCGTACGTCGCGCCTGCACGCGTTCTGCGCTTCGAGCGTTACGGCAACAAAATCGTCTTGCGCTGGCCGAATACGTATACGGAGGTGCGATCCGGCACGCCTGAAGCGCTTGGAGTTGCGCAATCATTTCCAAGCTCCGTCGTCGCAGTAACGCCAATCGTCGCGGAAGGCTCGGGAATGATCGTCATTTCCGCAGACTCGTTTCTCGGCGACGTCGGCAACTACGAGCAAACCTTCGAACGCGAAAACAGCAGCCCGCTCCACGGCTATCGCCTCGATCCGACTCGAACGTTCTTCGAGCGGACTCGGGCATTTCCGGAAAACGACATCCTTCGCGTCAGTCAAACGTGGGTGAGCGTAAGTCCAAACCTGATCGACAGCGCTCCCGATGCCCGCAGCCTCGAGGTCGCAATGACCTACAATATCATCGAGGCGCCGCACGACGGCTATATGCCGCGTATCGCCGACCCGCGCGTCGGCTATTTCGTAACGCCGCTCCTCGATTTTGCATCCGACGCACGCTACACGCGAAATCTTTACTACATCGACCGTTGGAATTTCGCGACCTCGCAGATGGGAACGCCGTCCAATGCGACGCGTCCGATCGTCTATTATCTTAGCAACGATATTCCGGCGCAGTACCGCGCATCCGTTCGCAACGCGCTTCTGACATGGAATCGGGCGCTGGCACGCGTCGGAATCTTGAACGCGATTCAAGTCCAACAGGAGCCGGACGATCCAACTTGGGATCCGGAAGACATCCGTCATAACGTCGTGCGTTGGTCGGACACGGTCGGTGCAGGCGGCGGAGGTGCGGAGGCGCTCATCGTCATGGACCCGCGTACGGGCGAGCTCCTGAACGTCGGCATCAGCGTCCTTGCAGGTCTGGGAACGAACGGCTCTTATCACTACATCATTGCGCCGGAGCGTCACCTTCCCGATACTTCCGCGGACGAAGAAGCGTACAGACGCAACCTGATCTTCAGCGTCGTGCTTCACGAATCGGGTCACGACCTCGGCCTGCAGCACAACTTCATGGCGCCGTATGCATACACGGCATCCGATCTTCGAAGCAACGCCTTTACCGCAAGATTCGGCATTGCAAGCTCGGTGATGTCGTACACACTTTTCAACCTTTGGCCGCGCGGTACGCCGCAAGGCGCGCTGCTTCAGCTCGTTCTCGGTCCGTACGACTACCACGCCGTTGATTACGGCTACAACTATATTCGCGCCTCGACTCCGCGAGAGGAGTTGCCCGAGTTGCGGCGGATCGCCTCGCAGTGGAACAATCCGCTGTATCGCTTTGCTTCGGACGAAGACGCCATCGGATTCGTCTCCGGCCGCTCGACCGATCCGCGCGTTTCGCGGGACATTCTAACGAATCACCCGCTTGCATGGTGTGCCGTACAACATCGCATGATGCACGACCTCATGGATTCGGTATTGCAGCGCTTTCCGCCGCGCGGAGACTCGTACGACGATGCGCGGCGAGCTTTCGCGGCACCCATGGAAATCACGCTGCTCTGCGATTCGCTTCCTGCGAACACGATCGGCGGCGAGTATCTGTCGCGCAACGACGCAGGCGATGCCGGCGCGGCTCCGCCGCTGCAAGCGGTGTCACGACGTCAGGAAGTCCGTGCGTGGAGTCTCTTGTCGGATTGGGTTTTTTCCGACGCCGCTTGGTCCTTCAATCCCAACGTGTTGCGGCACCTGGCGTATTCGGAACAAAGCGGGATATTTCTTCCGAATTGGGCGTACGACCCCGCGCCGCGGCACGATTATGCAATCGTGGAGGAAGCGGCGATGATGCAAGACCACGTGCTGAACGAGCTGTTCGCGCCTCTCACGCTCGAGCGAATCGACGATCTCGCGACGAAGTATCGTCCCGGGACGACGATGAGCCTGGGCGATCTTTTCGATTGGGCGCAAGCGACGATCTTCGGCGACATTGCGAACGGCGGCGTCGCACGCGACGGCGTCGTACGGCGCAATTTGCAAGTCTCGTACGCGAAACGTCTTGCCGCATTGTGGACTGCTCCTGAAGCGGGAGTCCCGACCGATGCGCAAATGCTCGCGCGCCTGCAGCTCACAAAACTCGAAGCCGAGGCAAATGCGGCCCTCCATCGCTACCGCTACGACGAGACGACGCAAGCACATGTCGCGGGACTTGCCGCTCTAGCGCGCCAAGCACTGGACGCGCGCGCGACGATCGCTACGAAGTAGCCTGCGTGACCATCGTATCGACATGCGACTAACGCCTCCGCCGCGGTCTGGTCGCGCGCAAGTACACGAGCGCTCGCGCGTGGATCCCGCGCTGGGAGCGCTCACACCACGCTCCCGCGATAATCGCGAATATGGCGAGCGCCGGGATGAATGAGCAGTAAAGTGCGGCCACCTGCAGCAGATACGAGTGCGAAACTTGTGAAAACATGATGGGCACAGCCTAGCCCGGCAGCGTCGCCCCAGCGTCCCAAAAGCGTCCGTGAGGCTTGAAGACTTGCCCGTATAGCGGAAAAGCGAGTTACTGGTGCGCCTGAAACACGCGGGCGTCGAGCGCAACGTTCGTCTGATACGCGTCGTAGGAGGCATCCGCGACTGCCCGCACGTGAGGGAACCGGATGTCGGCGTGCTGGGAGGCGATGAGCGTGTACCCGCCTTCGCTGCGATACGTTTGGGTCATCGCGACGGAACCGCCGTTCGTGTAGTGCCATTCCATGCGCGTGACGACGTACGTAAGCGGATCGATGAACGCGTCTTGTTCGCTAAGGGTTCCCGGCGCCGGCTTCGTCATGCGCAGCTCGAAGAGCGGTAATCCGTTTGCGCTCGCACGCGCAGCGGTTACGGTCCAGTCGCGTTCCCATTCGAGGGGATCGGCAACATCGGCGAGGATGCGCTTGACGCTGCTCGCGTAGTTCGGGACGCGATCGAACACGACGTCATAGGCACTCGGGCGTTTGAAGTACGAAGTTCCGTCGAGATGAAGCGAGATCCAGGGAAAGTTCAGCATGCGCACGCGCACGTGCACGCGAGTCTCGAAGCTTTCCAACAATGGGTTGCGCTCTAGGACGCGATTGATAATCGTTTGCGCATCCGGAGCCGCCGGCAGCTGTTGCGCATGCGGCTCGCCGCGCGTTGCCAAGACGAGGATTGCTCCGAAGGGTACGGCCGCCAGGACGCGCGTATTCATGCGCCCAGCCTAGTCCAGGCACCGTCTCAAAAGCGTCCCGGCGCCGGCGGTTGGCTGAAAAAGAGCGCTGCTACGGACCGGCCGGCTTGATGACGTAATAGTGTCCGTTCGTGCTGTTTACGACGAAATCGCCTGAGTCCGCCAAACCCGGATATGGGGAATAGATTCCCGCGGGCATGATTGAGTTGGTGATGTTGTAGAGCACGCCCGATTTATACAGAAAGAGACCGTTGTTGTCCCAATAACCAACCACTGTGCCGGCCTTGTTGACTCCCACCGGGAACATTTGCGTTGCACCCGGCAAGAGCGGGAGAATTTTGAGCGATCCTCCGGCCGGATACACGTAGGCCTCGAACGGTGTCCAGGGAGGCGAGCTCATTTTGCTCAACGATCCGACAATCGTTCCCGCATCGTTGATCCACGTCGCCATCGTAAACAAATACTTTGCCGGCAGCACGGCGCTCGCGCTAATTCCTGTGCCCTTGGCAGCCTGCTGATCGTCGTTTGCAAAGAAGAATCCCGAGTACACGAACGTGCCGGCATTGTTGACGTTGTACATCGCGCCGCGTCCCGAAAACGGGCCGTTGATCAAACTCGGCGCACCAGGAGCGTACCGAGCCATCTGCGGCGCGTCGGTTTCGCCGAACTCCCAGCACAACCCGTAGACGTCGCCGGCGTCGTTGATCGTTTGCGCCGCGCCGGCGTCTTTGCATTTCGGGACATACGGATACGCCGAGAATGCGCCGTTGGCGTATTTTACTGCGCGCGACGCCGTTGGAGTGTTTGCCGACGTGAATCCCACCGCGACGCCCAACATATTGACGCTGGTCGCAACGGTCTGCTCGCCGTTGTATTGGCCCAGGACCTTTACTGTGCCGTTATTGTAGATGGCTGCTTTCTTGCCGCTGGAGCCTGGTATCTTGCCGTCCTTCATGATCGCGTAGGGAACGAACCCCGCGGGCAATTGCACGGCCTTGTATTTCGGCGTTGCATACTGAAGCAACGGAACATTTTGAAGCAACGGAACATTTTGCTGCGGAAGCGCGGGCGGCGCGCCTCCTCCCGAACAAGCGCTAAGCAGAAACGCCGCGACACCCGGATAGAACAAAACTTTTGAAAAACGCATACGAACCCGCCTTTCAGGCGGAATAAAGAGTTTGGGATCTCATCGTACGCGCAGCGGCGATCGCTTCAAGAGCCAATTGCATCATTTGGCGCGCATCATGCGAAGCGCGGCGATCGTGCCGTAGATCAGTGCCGCACTGACGCCGATGAGTGCGGCGGTGAACGCCGTGCCGACGGAATACGCATTCGGTGCAGCGTTGTAAATGTCCAAACCGGTGCCGCTCGGAAATGCCGGTAGGAGATGCGGAAAGAGCGTTTGCGCCGCGCTTGCCATCAGCGCGAGAAGAAACACGGATGAGCCCGCTAAGGCAAGCGCTACCTTCTTTGCGAACGCCACTGACGCTAGCGCAACGAGCGCGGCTATAGGTGCGATCCAAAGCCCCGGATGCCCCGTGATTGGATGCGCGATAACCGTGGCGGCCGTCACGCCGATGAACGCGACTGCGACGAGCGGCCACAAGAAGCGTGTTAGCCGCCGCGCGCTCTCGCGAAGTTCGTCATCCACACGCATCCATAAGAACGCTGCGCCGTGCATCGAAAGAGCTAAAAGCGCAAGTGCGCCTACAGCCAGCGCGTAGCCGTTGAGCAAAAAGGCGAACGTGCCTTGGAAATATCCGCTTCCGTTGAACGGCACGCCGCGCACGAGGTTGCCCATCGCAAGACCCAACACGAATGCGAGCAGCGCGCTTGCGATGCAAAACGCGACGTCCCAAAACCCGCGCCACAGTTCGCTTTCGAAGTGGCCGCGCAACTCGATGGACATTCCGCGCACCATCAGCAGCCACAAAACGATGATGAGCGGCAGATAGAATCCGCTAAATGCTGCCGCGTACGCTTTCGGGAAGAGCGCGAAGAGCGCGGCGCCGGACGCGATCAAGAACACTTCGTTGCCGTTCCAAAACGGATGAATCGCCGCGAAGGCCGCCGCGCGTCCTCGGTCCGTGCGTGAAAACAGCAAGTGCACGGCGCCGACGCCGAGGTCGTATCCGTCGAGCAGCACGTATGCGGCGAGCATCGCCGCGAGTAAAACAAAAGCGGCGACGTTCACGATTCCGGCCCGCGCGCAATCTCGCGCAGTATCAGCAGCAAGAACAACACGCCGAGCAAGAAGTACATGCCGGCGAAGCCGATGGTCGTAAAGATCGTTTCACCGGCGACGACGTTCGGCGATGGGCCGGCCGTCGTTCGCAGCAGACCGTAAACGATCCACGGCTGCCGTCCGACTTCGGTGACCATCCAGCCCGCTTCGTTGGCAACGTATGGAAACGGCATCGCCAGCATGAGGATCCAGAGCATCCAGCGCATTTCAAAAAGGCGGTGCAGAAAAAGCAGCAGCACACCCAGAGCCATGATGCCGAGAAAAATCGTGCCGAGGCCGACCATCACGTGATAGGCATAGTACGTCAATTCGACCGGCGGGCGCTCGTCTCTGGGATACGAAGAGAGCCCGTTCACGTTCGCGCGAAAATTGCCGTACGCGAGAAAACTCAACAGGTCCGGCAGATAGAAGGGATCGATTAGGACGTCGTGCTGGGTGTCCGGCATGCCGAAGATCGCAAGCGGCGCATCCCTTTCCGGATTGAACAGCCCCTCCATCGCGGCGAGCTTCGCGGGCTGATCGCGCGTAACAAACGCGCCGTTGCGATCGCCTGTTGGAAAGATTGCGACGACGGAAGCGCAGATGCCGACGATCACACCTGCGCGTACGATGCGTTGCGCTATCTCGAGGTGGCGGCGGGAAAGCAGCCAATATGCGCCGACGCCCGCGACGACGAAAGCACCGGCAAGCAGGGCCCCGGTCATCACGTGCGCCCATTGCCACCAAGCAAACGGCGAGAGCAATACCGCGCCGACGCTGCGCAGTTCGATCGTGCCGTCTTTCGCGATGGTGTATCCCACCGGGTGCTGCATCCACGCGTTCGTCGCCACGATGAAAAAGCCGGATAGCCACGAGCCGGCCCAAACCGCTACTGCGGAAAACGCATAAAAGGTGGGCGAAACGCGGCGGCGTCCGTACAGGAATACGCCGAGGAAGACCGACTCGATGAAGAATGCGTAGACGCCTTCCATAGCGAGCGTCTGCCCGACGACCGAACCGGCGCGCGCGGAAAATCCGGCCCAGTTCGTGCCGAATTGAAACTCCATCGGAATGCCGGTAACCACGCCGATCGCGAAGTTGATCGTGAAGATCTTCGCCCAGAAACGCGCAATGGCAATCGCGCGCTCGTCGTGCCGGCGAACGCCTTTGACCGTGTAGAAAGCAATAAACGGAGCAAGCCCCATCGTGCCGATGGGGAAGAGGTAGTGAAACATGATCGTGAACGCAAACTGAATGCGGTCCGCGATGAGTGCGCCTTCCACCGTCTTCTCCTGCGCATCACAGTAGCGCGGGAACGGCCCGGGCGCAAGCGACTTTAGCGCTTATGGGAGAACGAATCTTGGAAAGTACTCTTACGAACCGGATCGGAGAACGGGTAACGCTGTCTTCGCTCGGCGCAGCGATTACGTCAATCGTGGTGCGCGATTCGAGCGAACTTCTCGGTGAAGTCGCCGTTGCAGCCGGTGGGAGCGCCGGCAAAACGATCGGGCGCTATGCGAATCGCATCGCGGGCGGGACGTTCGATCTCGGCGGACGCGCCTACGCGCTTGCCGTCAATGAAGGGCGCAACACGCTGCACGGCGGACCCGACGGCTTTTCAAAGCGTCTGTGGGACTTCGAAGACGGCGAGTTCGTGCTGCGCAGTCCGGACGGCGATCAGGGTTTTCCCGGAGCGGTGGAGTGCCGCGTGCGCTATACGTGGAGTGATGAAGGTGCGTTGCGAATCGACTACGCTGCAACCACGGACAAGCCGACGATAATCAATCTCACCAATCATGTCTATTTCAATCTGAACGGAGAAGGCGACGTCTCATCGCACGAACTGCAGATCGCCGCGCAGAACTACACGCCTCTCGACGACGAGCTGATTCCCACGGGTGAAATCGCGCCGGTCGCGGGAACCGCATACGACTTTCGCGCAATGCGTCCCATCGGTGCGCAGAAGTACGACGTGAATCTTGCAATCGAGGGCTGGGACGGTTCGTTGCGGCGCGTAGCTGAATTGCGTGACGAGCGCGGCGGACGGCGCATCATCGTCGAGACGACGCAGCCGGGTCTGCAGCTGTATACAGGCAAACCCGGCGCGGTCGCCCTGGAAACTCAGCATTTCGCCGACTCGCCTCATCATCCGAATTTTCCGAGCACCGTCCTGCGTCCGGGCCGGCGTTTCGCGCAGACGACGATCTACCGGTTCGAAACGCTGACCTGACGCTCGCGGTCGATCAGCGCGCGCTTGCGCGGCAATCCCCATTTATAGCCGCCGAGTTCGCCGCTTTCGCGAATAACGCGATGGCATGGAATTACCAAGGCAAGCACGTTGTTTGAGCACGCGTGCGCGACGGCGCGCGCGGCCGCCGGCTGCCCGATCGCCCGCGCGACTTCACCGTACGAACGCACTTCGCCGTACGGTATGCTCTGCAGATAATTCCAAACGCGAAGCTGGAACGCCGTCGCGCGGATGTCCGCGGGTAAGTCGAGGTCCGGCTGCTCGCCGGAAAGGTTCCGTTGCAGCGCCTGAACCCACGCGATGAAATGCGGGTCCTGCGGTTCGCGCATCGGCTCGTGCGCGGCGTTCGGATATTCGGCGCGCAGCATCGCCTCGAGCTGTTCGTGCGAATCGCCGAACTGCACGAAGCACAAGCCTCGATCCGTCGCGCCGACCATCAGCAAGCCGAGCGGCGTCTGAAATGACACGTACGTAATGCGCACGGCCTCACCGCCGGAACGATACGTTTTGGGCGTCATGCCCAAGCGCGTGTCGGCGCGCTCGTACACGCGGCTGGACGAACCGAACCCCGCGTCGAATACCGCGGCCGTCACGTCTGCCGAGTGCTTCAAGTGCGTTTTCAAATTGCGGATTCTCTGCGCGTCGTGGTACTGCTTGGGCGTCACGCCGACCAATCTCTTGAACGTGCGCTGAAAATAGAAACGGCTCATGCCCGCACGCTCTGCGAGCGACTCGAGCGAGAGCGGTTCGTCGCTGTGGCCTTCGATGTATCGGCAGATCTCTTGCATGCGCTCCGCGCTGCGCCGCCGGCTTGCCCGTGTGTCCTGTTTCTTCATGACTCCAGCCTACGGCCTGTGACGTGGATGCGCCATCGGAAAGTTGCGCTCGTACCGGCGGCGAACGGGGTATCCATGAAGGTGCTGCGTTCTATCGCCCTCGGCCTCGCCATGCTCGCTGTCATCGCGGCGGCACCCGCCGCATCAGTACGCGTACCGCAAGCGCAGATCGACGCTGAGAATGCGCGCTGGAGCGCGCTCGGCGTGAAACTTCCGCCCGGCGGCATGGTGCTGGCACACCCGTACGCCGCGCCGTACTCGAATCGTTCGTTTGTCGTGCCCTACGCGTGGTATCAGTCGTTTTACACCCAGATGCGCGCGCATCACGACGTGCCGGTCGACCCAGCTGCGCTTCGCGAGGATCTACCGGTGCTGCGTCTGCTGGTCGAAAAAGCGTACGCCGGATATCAACCGGCTGCGGCGCGCGGGTGGAATTGGAACGCCATGTTTCGGCAATGGGACGCGCAGCTCGCGCGCAGCGGAAACAAAAAACTGGTATTGACCACTGCATTCGCACCATGGCTGAAGCTGCAAGACGTGCAGATCGACAACCATTCGGGTGTTGCCGGTTCCCTTGCGTTCACGAGCGGTTCGGTCAGCAGCGTGCTCGCGGCAGATCCGCACGGCTCATGCACGGCATTGCATTTCGGCGGCGCGAGCAGCAGCAAACTCGCTGCGCAGGATGCCGGGCAGCAGCCGCACGCGGTGCAGGCCTGGAATGGAGCTCAGCTCTCGCCCGCGTGGTACGTCAGCTATCCGAAACGCCTCGGAACCGCGACGAGCGTCACGTGCAGCGGACGCGCAGTTGCGCTGACGCCGGTTCCGCAAGTGCAGCCGCCGTCGCAGCGTCCGGTGTATCAATCGATAGGCGACGGTATCGCGTACCTGCGGCTGCCGACGTTCACCGACGCCAACAACGAAGCGCTGCGTACGGCGCTCTCCAAAGCGCAGAACTTGGGCAAGGAGCGCTTGGTGATCTTCGATTTGCGCGACAACGACGGCGGAAACGCGCCCTCCGATATTTTGACGAATTGGTTTGCGGAAAGCGCGATCGAACAAGCCGGATCGATGACGCAAACCGGTACGACGTCGTGCTTTGCGACGGCGCTGTCGTTCAGCTTGCAGCAGCAGCTCATCGGGGGATTGAAGCCGCCGGTTTCCGCCGGTCTGCAGCAAGCCTTGCAGCAAATCGCGGATTCGCTCAAGGGGGACGCGACGCCGAATTGCAGCGTGCAGCCCCAGCAAACAGCGGGCGAGCATCAACTGCGCGATCATCAACTTACGCTCGTGCCGCCCGGCCAAGGCCAAACGCGGGTCATCGCCCTGGTTGACGCCGGCTGCGGCAGCGACTGCGAATACATGACCTACGTGCTGGGGGGTCTGCCCGGCACGGTCATCGCCGGCGCCAGCACCTACGGCGTCATGGGCTTCACGCAGCCGGGCTACTTCGTTCTGCCGCACTCACGTGTGCCGTTTCGTCTGGCGCTGAGCCGCACCGATGCGTACGGGGACGGGCGCTCCGTGGACGGCTACGGCATCACGGTCGACGTTCTGCTCCCCACCGCCCAATCGCAGTCGCAATCGTCGATTACCGCATTAGCAAAAATGCTGGCTGGGACGTTACAGTAGGAGTAAATACCTATCCAATTCTGGTAGTCCTAGAAGCCCATGGTCCGAACGTCCGAATGAGCATAATATAGAGTTCACCGAATTGAGACGATCGGTTTACATTACGTTCTTCGGTTCTTCGTATTCTGTGGATAAAGGGGGCCAGAAGTGCAACGCCGTTTGACCATGGCGGTCTTTGGTGTCCGCTCTTGTGCATAAGACATTAAGAGCGCTGCGGATGATGCGTCCGCTGAGTCGATCCGTTGGAGCGATCTTGGTGGTCATCATCGCGATGCCGCTGATCAGCTTGTGGTCGACGCTGCGCATCGGTGCGCTGAGCGAACGCATCACCACGGTCGACGAAGCACGCCTGTCCATCTCGCGCACGGTGCGCTATGCGATCGCCGAAGAGGACGGCCTGCGCGGCTACTTGGCGACGCGTTCGCCGATTTTTCTGACGGGGTACCACGATGCCCACCCGCGCATCGTAGCGCTGCAGCGGCAACTCCCGCTCATGTTCCTGCAGGCGGGTTTGTACGAAGCCCTTCCGCCGCTCAGCGACATGACCCATCTGCACGATGCGTGGCACACTGACGTCGCCGATCCGCTCATCGCCAATCCGAGCCGCTCCGACGCGCTGGCGCTGCAAAAACACGGCAAGCTGATCACGGATAAGATACGCTCCGACGCCGATCAGATTCAGGCGTCCGCGGCGGCCTACGTGCGCGCATCGACGCAGCAGATGTCCGAGGTGTTGTTGACCGCCGGATTGCTCGCCGTGCTCTGGATTCTGATCGTCGGCACGTGCGCCGTGCTCATCGAGCGGCGCACGATCCTGCGCGAAACGGAACTGGTGATGTCGCTGGTCGCCGAGCGCGACGCGGTCGAACGCTTGAGCGAATGGCGTTCCCGTCTGCTGGCGATGCTCGCGCACGACTTCAAATCGCAGCTCGCAGTCGTAATCGGCGCAGCGCATCTGCTCGAAGATTTTCCGCAGCGCCGCGGCGATCCGCATTTGCTCGCATCCGTGCGAAGTGCGGGATATACGCTTGCCGAGATGGCCGACAACGCGATTCTGATGGCGCGCGCCCAAGAGCGGCGCCTGGCGCTGCAAAACAGCATCTTCGACATCTCCGAAATCGTGAGCAACGTCGTGCAGCGTTACGGCACGCAGCGCGAATTTCACTTATATCCCGACGCGCCCACCGCCATGGTCGAGGGCGACCGCGCCTATATCATGCGCGTGATGGACAACATCATCGGCAACGCGGTGAAATACTCCGAGTTGCCTATCGACGTGCGCATCACCGAAGAAGTGCACTACATTCGCGTGACGGTCGTCGATCGCGGCATCGGCATCGAGGAGCACGATCTGCCGCACATCTTCGAAGAATTTTGGCGCGCGGAACGTGCCGCGTATGCGAAGACCGGCTCCGGCGTCGGGTTGTTCATCGTCAAGCAGATCGTGGAAGCGCACCGCGGAAGCATTCGCGTGGAGAGTAAGATCGGGATGGGCACGACGGTAAGCGTGCGCTTTCCGCGAGCGCTTACCGCATTCACGGCGCCGATTCTCGAAACGGTCAAAACAGCAACGTAGCCAGTTCGCTCGTGCGCCGGAAACCAACGCGCTCGTAGAGCCGCAGCGCCGGCTCGTTGAAACCGTTCACGTAGAGACTCAGCGATGGAACCTCGAGCAGCAGCCGCGCGCAAATGCCGGCGAGCGCCTGCGTCGCAAGTCCGCGTCCTCGCAGATGTTCGGGCGTCCAGATGCCTTGGAGCTGCAGCGTACTTTCGCTGCGCGGGCCTGCGTTGCAGAAAAAACACAGTTCGCCGGCGTATTCGCCGACCCACCACAAACCGCGATCGATCATCATGCGAACGTTGGCGTTGAATTCGGCGCTGATGCCGCGCGGATCGTATTCGAGTTCGTGCTCGATCATCTTGGCGGAATTGTGCGCCACGAGCTGCCACTCGTCGGGGTGCGCCGTCCGCACGCGTACGCCGCCCGGCGTTACCGGAAGCGAAACGCGATCGAGAACGAGCACCGGCTGGCTTTCGCGAACGCGGCGCGGCGGCGGATGCCACTTGCTCACGCGCTCCCAATAGCGTTCGACAACTGCGCGCGGCCCGACGATCATGCGTTCGAAGCGGTATCCGGGCGCGATCTCGGAAAATGCGCGAATCGCCTCGTCGTCGTCGGCGGCCAGTACGACTTGACGCCCGAAGAACGCAACGCCGCACACGGAACCGTCTTTGCGAAGGTAGACGTACAGCGACGAGCGGGTGCCCGTAGAGCGGTCGGACGCGATCATCCACGACAAGAACACGTTGTCGTACGGCGTTTGCGCGAGAAATGCGAGCGCGGCGCGCTCGTGCGAGCGCGTAAGTCGCTGCGCCCCCGGTTGTTTCAGTTGAATTTCAGAACGAATGTCGGTGTACTGGTTGGTTGTTTGCTGCCTCCGTCGGGCTCGACGCTGACGGCGACGGCAGTGACTGTGGACGCGTCGACCGGAATCGGCACGACGGCCACGCCGCCGCGATTCGGTACGAACGTGACGGACGGTGACATGTGCGCCGCACCCTCATGCTGCGTCCATGCTTGATACACTTTACCCCTGGGCGGCGCTGGCAATTCGTCCATCGCCAAATATAACCGTTTGCTGTGTCGCACGACCTCTCCGTGAGAGACGGCGAAGCGTTCCGAATCCGGGGCGACGAGATCGGCGAGCGCGACGCGCTGATGGGCGAGTTCGAGCAGCAGGCGGTGGTTTTGCGCGTCGAGCTGCGCGACTTCCGTGCGTGTCTGGCGCATTTGATCGCCTTGCGAAATGTTCAGAATGCCGGTCACGAGCGCAAACACCAAGCACGCGGCCGCGACCGCGTACGCGGGCCACACGATGGGCCGAACGGCCCGCATCTCTGCCACGTTCGATCGCGCGGGCTGCGCCGCTTCGCGCCGCACTTCCCGCATGATGCGCGCTTTGAGCAGCGGGCTCGCAACGACCGCGCCGTGTTCCAGATCCGGGCACGATTCCGCCGAGTACGCGACGGATTCCGCCGCCGGGCGCAGCTGCTCGTATTCTTCGCGGCATTCCACGCAGGTTTTCAGATGCGCGCGCACCTGCCGCGCTTGGTTTTCCGGCAGCGACCCGAGCGCGTAAACCGCGACGTCGTCCAGCATCGCTTCGTGCGGGGTCATACGCTCACCGTTTCCTGCAGCGCGGAGCGCAGCTTGCGCAGCCCCGCGCGGATGCGCGTTTTTATCGTTCCGAGCGGGACGCCGGTGCGCCGCGACATCTCCTCGTGCGTAAGACCGCCGAAGAAGCCCATCTCGATGAGTTCCCGCTGCTCGGCCGGCAAATGCGCGAGTGCCGTGCGCACGAGATCCGCATTGATGTGCGCGAACGCGGTCTCATCCGGCATTTCGCCGGCCGGCTGCGATTCGTCGAGCTCCTCGTGCCGGTACGATTTGCTGCGCAGCAGGTCAAGCGCGCGATTGCGCGTCATGCGTACCAGCCATCCGGCAAAGTTCCCTGATTCAAACAGCTGCGGCGAACTCCAAATCTTCAAAAATACGGCCTGCGTGACGTCTTCCGCCGTGGAAACGTCACTCAGCATGCGCATCGCTACGCCGTATACCAAACGGTGATACGCGTCATACAACGCTTCGAAGGCCGCGGGATCTTTCGAACGCACGCGTGCCATGAGCCGACCGGCGTCTTCCACGATTCGATGCTTCGCTTCATCGGGAGCTTCCCCCGGTGCGTAACGGCCTAGGCTCCGCCGCGGATTGGCGGCGGCTCGTACTCGCCCACGACGGGCGGTACATCCGGCATCGCGGGCAGCATGTCGTCGACGCCGGAGAAGCGCGGAAGCGCGGGCGCCGCCGGGGGTTCGGAGGCCGGAGGCTTGGGCTGCTCGATCACGGTCTGCAATGCAACGATTTCCGGCGGAAGGTGCAGCAGCTCTTCCTCACTGCGCTTGGCCGAACCGCGAATGATATACGCTCGCTGCAAGCGGCGCAATCCCGGCAGCGGCAGCGTGCTCGTCGGAACCGCAACGAACTGTTCCGCGACCGGTTCGTACGTCGCGGCCGCCGCGAGAATGTACGCGTTGATTTCTTCGGCGGCTTGCTGCAGGCGTGAAGCGACGTTCGCGGGATTTCCGACGATCGCAAACTCACGCCGCTGCGCAAAACCGACTTCTCCGGCGACGACGGGCCCGGAATTCACACCGGCATAGACTTGAAACGGACGTCGCCCCTGCGCCTGCCAGCGCGCGTCCATTGCGTTGGCAAGACGAATGATCCGCAGCGCAGCGCGCAGCGCGCGATCCTCTTGAAACGTATCGCTCGTGAGGACGCCGAACACGGCCGTGATTCCGTCGGCGTGGAGCCTCTCGATGACGCCGCCATGGCGCACGATCGCGCGCCCCGCGACGGCATAGAACTCATTGAGATGGCGCAGCGTCTCTTCGGCGCTGAGTTCCTCGGCGAAGAAGCCGAAATTGCGGATGCGGCAGCACAGCACCGTGGCGTAATGCCGCTGCGCCCACAGCGAGCGCACGTCGCGGCGCGCGACGATTTCGTCCACCACGTGCGAGGGGACGTAGCGAGAAAACAGCTCGCGCAGACGATTCGACTCGTCGCGCT